>JAEEGI010003545.1_pt1 | contig 37147 bp, 28 predicted proteins | sample 8958751 | NCBI WGS metagenome assembly JAEEGI01 (sample SAMN16246545, study PRJNA631951) | gut metagenome | biome: gut microbiome; feature: rumen; material: KS-attached | host: Bos | place: Iran: Karaj | collected 2018-10 | reverse complement strand
CATAAGGCGAGAGGCGAGTAACGTCGGTGATGCTGCGGGTAACGGTGGGAAGGTTGGTGATTTGAACATTGGAGATGTTGGTAGTAGCTCCAGTCTTCTCACCAGCGAACTTCGAACCTGAGCCCACAACAACCACTTCTTCGAGTTGGTTAGCATCGGCCCTCATAGTTACGGGCAAATTGTAGGTCTCGCCCAGAGGCAATGTGATTTCAGACATCACCATTGTCTTGTAACCAATGTAGGACACTGTAGTAGTGTAAGGACCACCAGTACGCATACCTTGGATGTAGAAACGTCCATCCATGTTGCTCACGGCGTTGTACTCAGTACCCGAGGGCACATGCACTGCCTTTACCACTGCGCCAATGAGGGGCTCATTGGTGTCGTCAACGATTACACCTGTCATCGACGAGGTTGTAATCTGCGCATTAATTGACATTGCTGCTGCCAGCAACATCATCAGCGTTGATAAGTAAAATCTTTTAAGCATAAAAATTGTAGATTAATAAAAAAATTATTAGTAAAAAACGAGTTTTTTCAATAGTCGTGTCTTTATTAATATAAAATATGTGTATTTCTGATACTATATAAAAAGCGACACACCGTTATTAGATACAATACTCTAATAGCGGTGCGCAACCTATACTTTGTGGCTCTGTGTTCTTTGAGTGCGATATCAAGTCACCGGCAGTATATGTCTGACTGCCAGGCACCTGAATCTCAAATATAAAGAACTTAAATAAAGCCATTTCTTTGAACCAAGGTCCTAATTTCGGTGCAAAGGTATTGATATTTTTTGGGATAGAAAAATCAATTTCAAAACATTTTTCCACATTAACCATTTTAACTAAAAATTTACAACAAAATCACACGACACAAACACCCAAATCACTGTTCCTTAGCACATTGTATTCCAAATATGTTAAAACAACAACCACCAACAACCGCTTATTTTTTAACAAAACCATGGTATGCAACGAGTTGCCATCATCTATCCATTAAGGCTATTGACATTCAATCTCAATATTTAGCAACGGCACAAAAAAATTATGCAGGTGTTTCTCAACAGCCGCATAAAGTAAACCTTAAAAATCTAATCCTATGAAAAAACTTGGTGCAAATATACAATCACATCAATAATCATGCAACATATTTATTGGAAAAAAATGATGAATTTAACATTTTTTGGGGCACAACAAATTCATTTGTCGCATTCTCACGAAAAACCGAAGTCCTCTCTCTTGGCAATAACAATTTATCTTTGTAACTTCGTGCCCTGAAACTCGACTCAAAATGACAGCTTTTGACTTAAACATACTGGGATGTGGATCGGCAACCTCTACCCTACGCCACTTGCCTTCGTGCCAAATTCTAAACGTGCGAGGCCATCTAATGATGATTGACTGCGGTGAGGGAGCGCAACTCGAGATGCGACGCATGCACCTCAAGTTCTCACGCCTGAACCACATCTTTATCAGCCATTTGCATGGCGATCATTGCTTTGGGCTATTGGGACTCATTTCCACTATGGCGCTTCAAGGAAAGGGCGGCACCCTCACCGTGCACATCTTCAAGGAAGGAGCCGAACTCTTCGGGCGCATGCTTGACTTCTTTTGTCGCGAGCGCCCATTTGAGCTAAAGTTCAACATCATTGACACCCGCAAAGCAGTAATATATGAGGACGATGCCATCACGGTCACCTCGTTCCCAGTCAACCACCGAGTGCCATGCGTGGGTTTCCTTTTCAGGGAGAAGCCAAAACAGCGCCACATCAATGCCGACGCCTGCAAGCAGCATGATGTGCCACAGCATGCCATGAACAGCCTCAGACTAGGAAAGGATTACGTCACACCACAGGGAGTTGTGATTCCCAACACTGAGCTAACCACCGATGCCGACCCCTCAATATCCTATGCCTTCTGCAGCGACACCAAGTACTCCAAGCGTGTGATAAACGCAGTGCAGGGTGTCGACTGGATTTATCACGAGGCCACCTATGGCGACGAAAACCTAAAGAATGCCGTCAAGCGCTACCACAGTACAGCACGCCATGCGGCAGTTGTGGCTCGAGAAGCTGGAGTAAGACGGCTTATAATAGGCCACTACAGCAACCGATACATGGACGAGACAGTCCTATTGCGCCAAGCCCAAGAGGAATTTCCAGCAACCATGCTTGCTATGGAAGGCATGACTATCGACCTCAACAAGGTATGACCTAGAAGTGGTTGGGGCGTTCTGGAATGGCAGCCAATCTATAAAAAAATGAAAAATATTTGCCAGTAACGAAAAAAGTAGTACCTTTGCACCCGGGTAAGTCCTACACGGCCAGCTCCCTGCCAATCCCCCAGGTCTTGACCGAAGCAAGGGTAACAGGTTGTAGCGGCGCGATGTAGTCTTCTTACCCTTTTTTTGTATCCCTACATCATCTTTCCCTTTTATATAAAAAAATGTGACGCATCGCATGCGCCACAGATTGCTTTATGTATTTACTATTCGGTCGGGATTTTTCTTTATAAAGTCTTTCCAGGATTTTGCACCGCCACTTGATATGGGTTTCTTGCTTTCATAAAAGTGACACAGAGCGGCTGCCAAAGCATCGGTAGCATCGAGCAGGCGGGGCATATCGTCGGACGAGATGTTGAGCTGACGCTGCAGCATCATTGCCACTTGCTCCTTGCTGGCAGCACCATTGCCCGTAATTGCCATTTTTATCTTGCGAGGCTCATACTCAGCAATGGGAACCTGGCGCCCTAGCGCGGCAGCCATCGCCACACCTTGAGCACGGCCAAGTTTAAGCATCGACTGAACATTTTTTCCATAGAACGGCGCCTCTATCGCCATCTCGTCAGGCAGAAAGTCCTCAACCAAACTTAACACTCGATCATAGATGCGGCGCAATCTCATGTAGTGGTCTTCAATCTTACTAAGCTGAATCACACCCATAGCAATAAGAGAGGGTTTACCGTCGAAGATGCCAAGCAAGCCATAGCCCATCACATTAGTGCCAGGGTCAATGCCTATAATTATCTTATCGAAGTCTTTATTCTCCATTGCTACAAGTCGATATTCTCCATAAATGTAGTGAAACCGGCAACTTTGTCGCCAAAACGCTCGGTGAGTTGCTCATGGAGCCCTTTGCCCACAACTTGATTCCACCGCTGAAGCTCACCAAGGGTCGATGCCTGCAACTGAAACGCAAAGCAAGCTCCCCCCTCGTTGTGCCCCATCAAACGCATCAGGCGAGGTTCGCGCACCATGCCTCTAGCCACAGCCTGTGGCACATAATACTCGCGCATCCAGTCTAGGAACTCGCCGCTGATGTCACAATCAACATGATATGTCGTGTTACAAACTATCATCACTGCAAAATTACACAAAAATCCGCATTTCACCAAAAACTCACCAATGACCAGCCACAATCCAAGTTAGAAGTAGCATGCTAGAAATGATTTCAAAAAAAACTAACAACTAACACTAATAACTAACAACTATTTACTATCTTTGCAAGAAATATATTCAAAAACTATGAAAACCAAGTTTTTCGCTATTATTGCAACTTTAATGAGTTCCATGTTTGCAATGGCTCAACTGCCAACTCAAGCACCATCTCAACCCACCCAGCAAGTTAGCTCGGGCACACTGGAGTTTTATCCCGACTTTAAGTCACAGTATATAACCAGCCGCAATGTAACAGTATGGCTTCCCGATGGTTACACCCTGGGAGAGCCTTGCGACGTGCTCTACATGCACGACGGGCAGATGCTTTTCGACGCCACAACCACTTGGAACAAGCAAGAATGGCAAGTCGATGAGGTGATGGGACGTCTAATTGCCGAAGGCAAAATCAGGCGATGCATCGTGGTGGGTGTCGACAACACCCAGAATAGACTTAACGACTACTTCCCTACCCTATGCTACAAGTATGTGCCTGAAGAGCAACGCAAGGACGTTGACGTCAGCGTCTACATGGGTGACGAATACCTGCGTTTTCTCGTTGAGGAAGTGAAACCATTTATCGACAACCATTACAAGCCTCTTACATCGCGTGAGCACACCTTCGTGATGGGCTCAAGCATGGGTGGACTTATTTCGCTCTATGCATTGTGTAATTATCCTGAGGTCTTTGGTGGCGCGGTTTGTATGTCCACTCATCTGTCGATGAACTTTTTCGACCCCAAGTTCAAGAGTGAATATTGGTCAGAAGGACTACGCCTATTTGTGAAGGAAAACTTACCCAAGCCAAATAGTTGTTTGCTATATATGGATGGTGGTACTGTTGAACTAGATGACACCTATCGTCCTTATCAGAATAAGCTGAACGCAGTAATCAGCGGTTTAGGATGGGATAGCGCACATTTTGTTTATTACCTCTATGAAGGTCACAAACACATGGAAACTTTCTGGGCCGAACGATTGCACGTGCCATTCATGTTCTTATTGAAGAAATAAAATGAGGTATTTCCTTAAATTGTCATATCAAGGAGTAGCCTACCATGGCTGGCAAGTGCAGCCACACGATGTGAGCGTGCAAGAGACCATCGAAAAGGCGCTCGCAATGGTGCTCCGTCACGACACGCCAATCACAGGTGCTGGTCGCACCGATTCGGGCGTGAACGCGACTACTATGTATGCCCATTTCGACACCGAGAAACCCATCGACGACACCAACTCACTCGTGCGAAGTCTCAACGGCATTCTACCACAAGATATTGCTATCTACGAGGTCATTCCTGTGGACGATACGGCTCATGCGCGCTTCGACGCCACTAGCCGCACCTATCATTACCTGGCCCACACTGGCAAGTCACCGCTACTGCGCACCACAAGTTGGCAGTGCAACCCCAAGCTCGACTTCAAATTGATGAACAAAGCTGCAAAACGATTGCTCGACTATGAAGATTTCACCTCGTTCAGCAAGCTACACACCGACGTGAAGACCAACAACTGCCACATAACCGAGGCGCATTGGGAGCGTTGCGACAGTATTGACACAAACGTGCAACAGTGGGTATTCACTATCACTGCCGACCGCTTCCTGCGCAATATGGTGCGTGCAATTGTGGGAACCCTCGTAGATGTGGGAATGCACAAAATTACCGTAGAGGATTTCTGTCACATCATTGAGAAAAAAGACCGTTGTGCAGCCGGCACATCAATGCCCGCCCACGCGCTTTACCTGTGGGACATAAAGTATCCTTATCTCTGAGAAGAGAATTAAAGTTCGTTGGCATACACCATGCGAAGTGTTGACATGTCGTCGAACATCTCATCCGCACGCTTTTGATCAGTTGCGCTCCACATAGCCATGGGGATGTTGCACAACTTGATGAATCGGCGCATTGACCTATCGTTAATGTAGGTCTTGCGTCCAATGGCTATCATGTTTACACGGGGCTCGTCACTGTTGAACAGATGTTTAATATCCTGCATTATCACAGCGCAAGGACTCACTGCATCCTCATTAAGCATCGCCTCCTTGAAACCTGCGTGCTTCACCTCACGGTAACGATCCATCGAAAAGCACTCAACCACCATTCTATCCTTAAGCTTAGGGAAGAATTTTTCAAGCACAACAGGATCATCGGTCTTGTCAACCACAAATGTGACATCGGGATGCGCTAGAAAAATCTCGTTGATTTCACGCCATGTGAGCGGAGTGTAGGTTTTGCCGTTTTTACCACGTAGCGGAGCTGCTGTGAACTCGCTCATGTGCGGAGGGTCGCAGGAGTAAATGGTATCAATCATATCTTCACTTGAATGAAACGCCAGTGGCTCGCCCTCAGGTGAGATAACGATGTCAAGCTCTATGAATTTCACACCGCCAGCAATGGCATGCTCAACAGCCTCACGGCTGTTGGTATATTCGAGCGAGTCTATGTTACCGCCAGCATGGGCAATGATAGTACGCTCAGGCACATTGGGCTCATTGGCACGCAAATAGAGCAGCAGCGCCATAGCAAGCAGCACCACCAATCCCAATGTGTATAAAACCACCTTTTTCAAATCAAATATTTATTAAATTGGGGTCACACTAGGCAACCCCAATCAATGACATGTTATAGCAATTGTGTCAAAGAATTGACACCAAGTTTAGTCTTCTTTTATTTCCCAGCCGAGGGCCGATGCGCCAAGTACTGCAGCGTCGCTCTCCTTGAGCTCGCTGATGAGAATCTTAACCTTGCCCTTGAACACCTTCATGATGTTCTTGTCAAAAGCCTCACGAATTGGGTTCATGATGTAATCGCCACTCTTGGTCAATCCGCCAAAGATAACGAATGCCTCAGGGCTCGAGAATGTAACAAAGTCGGCAAGTGCCTCACCCAGGATAGTGCCTGTGTAGTTGAAGATGTCGAGAGCCAACTTGTCGCCCTTCACAGCACAGTCATACACGTCTTTAGATGTGATGTTTTCGATGTCATATTCACGAAGCAAAGAGTCCTCGTCACGAATTTCGAGGAACTCACGGGCTGTACGTGCTACGCCTGTAGCCGAGCAATAAGCTTCAAGGCAGCCAGTGCGACCACAACCACACACGCGTCCATTGTTGCGCTTCATGATAACGTGACCAAGCTCACCGGCGAAACCGTCGTGACCATAAACCATTTGTCCGTTAACAACGATACCGCTACCAACGCCTGTTCCAAGGGTAATCATGATGAAATCCTTGAGACCACGAGCTGCACCATAGGTCATTTCTCCAATTGCAGCAGCGTTGGCGTCGTTGGTGATAAGGCATGGAATGCCAAACTTTTCGGTGATGAGGTCGGCCAGGGGTATTGGAGTGGGCCAAGGCAAGTTAACACCGTCTTCTATCACGCCAGTAAAATAGTTGGCGTTGGGAGCGCCAATACCAATGCCGTTGATTTTACCTTCGGCATCGTTTGCCACGATAATACGGCTAATCTCGGTGTAGAGCTCGTCGATGTAGTCTTCAATCTTCGAGTGCTTTCCAGTCTTGATGGAGCTACTGGCGATAACTGTGCCACGTGCATCCACGATTCCAAAAGCGGTGTTGGTGCCGCCCATGTCAATACCAATTACATAGGGTTTCATAATGTTTACAGATTTAACGCGTTAATGTTTTTATTTTTTTATTTTTATTCTGCACAAAGTTAGTTATTTTACAGCAATAAACATGCATTTTTGCTGTATTTTTTTAGAAGTTCACCTGCAGTCGCACGTTGAACTGGCGGCGAGTGAGGTAATTGGGCACGGCATACTGGATTCGATTCACGTCGGTAACCCAGTAATAGCTGCTCACGTTGCTGATGTCGAGTAGGTTAAAGACGTCAAGTCCCAGCCAGATGCTCTTAAAGTGGCTAAAGAATCCACTCGAAGGCTTGTGGTCCTCGCCCAGGAGCATATAGGACAAACCTATGTCCACACGTTTATAAGCTGGCTGACGGAAGTAACCTTGGTCGCGAGTGCGTTGTGGTGCTGTTGTGGGCAGACCATCACTTATGATACCCTTCAGACTGAACTTGATGCGTGGAAACTTGGGGAAGTAGTCGGTAAAGAAAATCGCCACGCTATATCGCTGGTCGGTAGGAAGCGGAACTTTCACTCCGTTAAGCTCTTCCTGAGTCTTCATTAGCGAGAAGCTGATCCACGAGTCGGTACCCTCTACAAACTGTCCGAAGATTTTGAAGTCGATACCTGCGATATATCCCTTCGACGAGTTCACACCACTATAACTCAACTTGAGGTTGTCGACCTCATAAGGTATCATATTGCTCAAGTTCTTATAGTAAATCTCGGAGGTGAGCTTGAACGGACGGTTCAGCGCCCTAAACGAGTAGTCACCTCCTAGTATCAAGTGAATGCTGCGTTGCGACTTGATGTCGCGGTTAAGCACGATAATCGAATTTCCGTTATCATCCATCGACTGGATGCGATACTCCTTGTAGAACGGCGACTGATAATAGAGACCCCCAGCCAAGCGCAGAGCGAAACGGTTATTGCGCTCTGGCACATAACCAATGCTGAATCGAGGCGAGATGAGCGACTCTTTGTTAAAGTCCCAATAACTGTAGCGAACACCCACATTAAATGTAAAAGCTCCAGCACCGGAATATAGGCGATAAGTGTCTTGAACGTATGCCGAGAAGCGGTTGGTGCTCAAGTCGTTGTTGGAACTCATGTTATAGATGACATTCACCTCATTGGGAATGTGAGGCAAAGAATAGCCTGCCGAATCGCGCCATTGCCACTCACGTGAGCGCTCGTAGAACACATCATGACGCATTTGGACCCCATAGCTAATGTTGTTGTTGTTAAGTCCAATATTTCCCTTGAGCGAAGCGCTGTATACGTTAATTTTCAGGCGGTTGCGCGCATGCTCATGGTACTTGCCCACACCTAGCTCGCCACCAACGCCCTCATCGCCACTAGTACCCGCCTGGTCGAGCCAATACTCGCCGTGAATGTCGTAGGCAACAAGCTCGTCGGTGCGGTAAGCGCTACCGGTGAGTGTGAGGTCGGTACCCTTGTCGTTGAACTTATAGTTGAATTGCAGAGCGCCAAAATAGGTGTGGAACTTATCTTTTTCCTGACCATCGAAATATACAAGGAACGATTTGGCGTTGGTCGAGGTACCGAAACTGGTCTCGCGATTAGCAGGAGTAAAGCGGTAGTCATTGAGCGAAACGTTGCCAAGCAGCGACACTTTGAACTTCTTGCTGGGTTTGAACACAATGTGGGTCTGATAGTCAAAGAACTGTGGATCGTACTCACCTTTCGACTCCAGAGATCCTAGCATAGATGAATTGCGCTTGTAGCGCACACCATGCATCTGCGAGAACTTGTTAGTACTGTGGCCCAACGTGAGTGTTCCTCCTTGCAGACTCGCACTGAGACTCCCCTCAAATGCCTGGGGCTCCTTGTAGGTAATATCGAGCACACTCGACATCTTGTCGCTGTACTCGGCATTGAAACCTCCTGTCGAGAAGTTCACCTTCTGCACCATGTCACCGTTAATGATACTAAGTCCCTCCTGTTGGCCATTAGTTACCAATTGCGGACGGTATACCTCAATGCCATTGATGTAGACACTATTCTCGTCGTAGGTACCACCGCGCACCATGTACTGCGCACTCATCTCGTTCTTGCTGCTAACGCCAGCCTGAGTGGTAATCACATTCTCCACTGTGTTGCCACTTGCGCTGGGAGTCATTTTAGCAAGCTCGATATCAATGTCCTGCATGGTGTTGGTCTGCTTCTTGTACTCGGTGACCTGAATCTCCTGGAGTTCAATGGTCTTTTTGTACATCTTAGGACTGAGCGTGATAGGGCTCACTGGTTTTATGAGTCGCCGCTTCACGTCGCTATATCCCATGCATGAAAACACCACCTCGATGGTATCCCTTGCCGGTACGGTTATCTCGTATCGGCCGTTCAGGTCGGTATTCGCACCAAGCATCGTGCCACTAATGCGCACAGCGGCAAACTCAACCGGTTGGTCTTGCTCATCGACCACCGTTCCACTAATCTTAATCTGTCCTTGCATCGCTAGCGACGTGGTGACCATCGCCACCAGCAAGGCTATCTTGAATATAATATTTTTCATTGTATTTAATATAACGAGAAAAAAGGTCGATTAGTATTTTATACACGCGCAGGAGCAAAAAAATGCTTGGCGCAAAGCCAAGCATTTTTAAGTCTTAACCTAGGCTAACAAGTGGCCCTATTTAAACAAATAGGTAGTCACACTCTGTTTTCCCAAATAGAACGTTTTAGCCTTAACTAGTTTGCAGTTTGCGGGCACTTTCACAGGAGCGCTCCACAATGGAGAAGTGAGAGTGGGCTCACTGCCGTCAAATGTGTATCGCACTTGTGCCTGAGAATATTGTGCATTGGCAAGCAGGTTGCCATCCTTGATGATAATGCCTGGCTGTGCAATGTGGAAATTGTAGCCTCGCTTGCTCAGCATTGGCAGTTCCCAAGTGCCTATGTTAGCATTATACTGTGCTCGAGCCTGGGCCATTGCATTATCGTCACCAGTCCACGCTGGAGTAGCATTCCAACCTCGCTCAACGAGTCCGAATATCTTTGGAACCACCAGCATCTCAACCTCGCTGTAACGTCGCAGTGTCTCGCCCCAAAGTTGGGCTTGCACGCCTATAATGTTTTCTCTCTTGACTAGCTTGGTTTTACCCTCAGCCTTGTCGCCATAGAGGTTCCAAGGTTGGGCACGCCAAGAATCAAACTCGTTGACCGCGCCGCCCCAATGCAATCCTTGCTCATATTGGTGCCAACTGTAGCCCATGTCCATATAGAAGTTATCTACATTCGACAAAATGGTGGGATAGCCGGCATTGGCCACTTTATAGGGCACCTCAATTCGACTTCCAATAGTGCTCCAAGCATTAACGCCGGCAAATCGTGGCGCTACACGCTTGTTGAATTCATCACTGTGGTTCAATGCCACCTCTTGCCAGCCTTCAATCTTGATACCTTTCCTTATGAGCATGTCGCTAATACGGTCGATATAGTGCTCCATCATAACGTGAGTGTCTTTCATCTTTTCTTTGGCCATTAGAGCTTTAACTGCAGGACTATTGTCCCAACATCCGCTAGCCACCTCATCGCCACCCAGGTGCACAATATCAAGCTTTAGGTCTGCCGAATGATACATCTTGCCCAACTCCCTCACCACTTTTTCAAGGAAGCGGTAAGTGCCTTCGATAGCGGGATTGAGCACATTGTTGCCATAGGCCTGAATAGACTTGTATCCACCCTTGTCGTCTGGATCCCAGAGCATATATTCCTGGGCCTTCTTGAGATTGCTCTCGGCAAGATGGTTATAACGATATTTCATCGCCACAATGGCAGCGCGCGAGTGCCCCGGAGTGTCAATTTCAGGGATTATCTTGATGCCGCGGGCATTGGCATACTTGAGTAAATCAATGAACTGCTCACGAGTAAGATAGCCATTAGCGCTCTGACTAAGGTCATTAGGATTACCGTTGCCATCAAAAATCTGTGCAAGATATCCATCTTTTAGTTCATCAAGCGTGCATCCACGCCTTGAAGCCACCTGTGTGAGTTCGGGTAATCCGGGTATCTCCACACGCCATGCCTCATCATCGGCAAAGTGGAACTGAATTGTATTGATTTTATATAAAGCTAATAGGTCAATCAAGCATTTAATTTGGTCAAGACCATAAAAGTTGCGGGCGATGTCGACCATAAAACCACGATACGACAAGTCGGGCTCATCAACTATCTTGCACAAAGGCAACGTGTTGCGCTTGCTATGACTCAAAGCAGCAACAAGGGTCTTGGCACCATTCAGAACAGCAATATCGGTGGTTCCGTTAATCACGATGCAGCTATCGGTGACCTCCATCTCGTAATACTCATTATTCTCACTCATGTTACGGTCCACCCTTGCCTCGATTACAAACGGACAGTCTTCCATCACATGAATGCCTTGATACTGGAGATTATTGGAAAGGAAATTCTTCACCCTTCCAAAGTCTTGTTTACGTGCCAACATGAACGGTGGAGCCTTGAACGACACAAGGTTTGGGATCCTCACTTCGCCACCTTTATCGTCGAGCAACACCTGCTTGGGTGTGGGAAGAATATCAAAAGGCATAGTGCTCGCCACTCCCTTGTTCACCAACTCATTAAAGGCATAAACCTTGTTGCCATCGGGATATTCATCGGTAGCGCTCCACTGCCCTGGTTGATTAAGCTCGCTGCGCTCGATTTTAACAGCAATGGGATTCTTTGTGTCGCCATTGAGCACCAAGTGGCCGCCAGCGGGAGCGTACCATAAGTTCACGAATTTTCCTTTCATCATCATGTCGATAACTAGCGAGTCACCAGCTGCAAGAGTGCTGTATCGCTCGTTAGGTTTCACCTGATAATAGGTAGTGGAAATCTCCTCTATATCAACAGGACATGTGGGATCAAGCTCTAATCGCCTTGAGAACTGGTTGAAGAAGAACATCCAGTTGCTTTCCAGCGAATTGCCGCTCACATTCTTAATCACAAACTTGGAGCTGTAGAAACCTGGTTTGGCATCGTTCTTCTCCATGTCCCATCGCACGCTGATGGGTGACTGAGCGATAGCTCCAAATGCTGTTATACTCATTATTGCTGCAAGAAGCAGAGCTTTTGTGCTTTGTTTTTTCATTGCTTTATAGTTTGCTATTTATTATTTCTTCAAATAAGTTGGAACAGGCATCCTCGAGCAGGTCGAGAACCAGTTCAAATCCCTCAGCACCTTCATAGTAGGGGTCGGGAACATAATCATAGTGTGCCCTTAATTTTACAATGTAGTCGCCCATCATCACTATCTTAGCCTGCTGCTCGGGCGAAGCGGCTAGGTGCATGAGGGTGCGACGGTTGCTCTCATCCATCGCCACTATGATATCAAAGTCTTCGAAATCATCGATTGTAATAGGGCGGGCGCGGTGAGTGAGGTTGTATCCGCGACGACTTGCATGGCGTCGCATGCGTGGGTCGGGAAGTTGTCCTCGATGCCCACTATAGGTACCTGCCGAGTCAATTTCAAAGCGATGCGACAACTTTCGCTCCTCAACAAGCCGCTGCAACACCCCCTCAGCCGCTGGTGACCGGCAGATATTTCCCAAGCACACAAAGAGTACCTTAATTTTCATTACATTAGATGCATGATTCGGTCGTAGTTCACTTGGATGACGCCTTTCACTTTCTCAAAGTACTCCTTAGCCTCATCAACGTTCTTGCCTTCGGGCAACCTGATGGCGATTGAGTCGAAAGTCTTGTATTCGTAAATAACAGTAGCGCCATATTTCTTGACGGCCTTCATTAGTGACTTTTTTCCGCTCTTGCCATCATAGAGAATGATAAGAGTATTGTCGCTGTGAAGCTTGGGTGGCTTACCTGGCTGATCTTGTCCTGGCCTGGGCCTTATCGGCCTAATAACGCGAGCATCAATGGCCAGTGCCAAAACTGTACAAATTAACGATAATATAATAATGCGTTTCATCATGTTGCAAAGGTACAAAACTTTTTTTAAACGCCAATTCTTGATGAAACATTATTAGAAAAGGGGAAAAGAGGATTAAGATTGGTTTTTAAGAAACACCTTGTTTTAAAATTATCTAAGTCGTTTCATAAGGGTAGTGTCGCCAACTATCCATAAGATGTCGCCAACTTCAAACACCATGTCGGGTGTAGGCGAAAGGAAATTGTCTTCGCCATGCTCAACCGCCACAATCATCGATTTATAGTCCTCACGCAAACTTGTGTCGCCCAGACGCTTACCAATTAGAGGGGATTTCTCGCTAAGAGCAAAATGAGTGAACTTCACCTCACCGCTAGTGTTGGCAGGAGGTGTGCTATTGGCTTCAAGCAACGGAAGTAAGGTCTGAATTTGTTCATCAGTACCTATCACACCAATCAAATCCCCTGGGAAGATTCGCATATTGCCCGTTGGGATGCTATATCGCACTGAGTTACGCAAGATGGCAACAACATTAACGCCATATTTGCGTCGCAAGTCAGTATTCTTGAGTCGTTGGCCCACGAAGGGGCAATCATTACCCACAGTCATGTAGGCCAAGTGCATGTCGCTCACCAAATTGTTGTCCTTGCCTGTGCGTCGGTTCTCACGTTCATTCACGTTGCTGATGAATCGTTTCTCAACATTATCGAGCTGCCTGCGAGCCAAGGGTGCCAATAACAATAGAAGCGCCGCAAAATATATTAAAGACACAAATACCGATGTAATACTTGTATAAAAACCATAGAGCAGCGAGTTGATAAAAGCGAGCATGAGCATCCCACCCACAAGCATCATCACCACTCGTGGCATCACCACAAGGCTTCCCTCGCTGGCAAACAGTTTTTTCTCCTTACGGGTAAAGCTTGGAGTGATTATAGCATAGAAGAATGGAGAAAGCAACAGTAGCGAACCAACAATACTGATGAGCACCGCCAGATTGTGACTCATCACCTTCTCAAGCATGTTGATTACCAAAGGAATGAGATAGGAACGCAACAGGAATATGGAAGCTACAATCACTGCCGAGTAAAGAACCAATCGTGTGGCATGACGCTTTACGATTTTAACCCACATGTTTCGCAGCGAAGGCTTGACATCGGCGCTTGCTGTCTTGCTGTATCCCTCAAGAAGGGTATTCCACCTCTTGGGAAGGCGCTTCTCAACAAATTTGTAACAAGGCAGTGCACTCTTAATGAAAAACGGTGTTGTAAAGGTTGTGATGACACTCACCGTCACAATGATTGGATAAATGCTCTCGTCGAGCACGCCTAGAGTAGTGCCCAAGGTGGCAATAATAAACGAGAACTCGCCTATCTGCGTGAGGCTGAATCCGCTCTCCATAGCAATGCGAAGAGGCTGACCAGCAGCAAGCATACCAGTTGTACCAAATATAATCATACCCACAATCACCACTACCGATAGCAACGTTATCATGCCTGCATACTGCACTATCACCTGAGGGTCGACCATCATGCCCACCGAAATGAAGAAAACAGCACCGAAAAGGTCTTTCACAGGTTTCACAACTCGCTCAATTCGCTCAGCATCGGGAGTACCAGCAAGAATCGACCCCATTACAAATGCTCCCAATGCTAATGAAAAACCACTCTCGACCGAAAAAATAGCCATCAGGAAGCACAGTCCCATAGCAATTATGAGCATCATCTCGTCGCTTATCACTAGTCGCAATCGCCTGAAAAGGGTTGGAATGAGAAAAACTCCCACCACAAACCAGATTATCAAGAAGAATCCTAACTGCAAGATACTTTTCACCATCTCGCCGCCCGACACAGTATTGTTGATAGCAATCGATGACAATATAACCATCATTACCACTGCAAACAGGTCCTCCACAATAAGAACCGCAAACACACCCGGCACAAAACGCCGCTGGCGAAGATTGAGGTCGGTCAATGCCTTGAGGATGATAGTGGTCGACGACATCGAGAGCATGGCACCCAGAAAGATGCTATTGACCGTTGTGAACCCCATACTCTTGCCCACGACAAAACCTGTGCCCATCATGCCTAGCACAATAATCAGTGCTGTTGATATGGCACTACCCCCTGCATTAATGAGTTTCTTGAAACTAAACTCTAGTCCCAACGAGAACAACAGCACAATGATACCAATCTGTGCCCAGAACTCTATGTTCTCTCCGTTTCCCACCGAAGGAACAAATGAAAAATGTGGACTAGCAATAAAGCCTGCAACAATGTAGCCGAGCACCACTGGTTGCTTGAGCAACTTGAAAATGATCGTTGCTGCAGCCCCTAGTGTAAGAATCAGAGCTAAATCATATATCAAATTTTGTATTTGAACCTCATCCATAAAGAAATGCAGTTGTCGATTGTCGCACAGTCACTTTATTTGGGCATATAGTCGCTGTATTTCTCGTCGTCGCTATGCTGCTGTGGCATAAATCTTGATTCATCCTCAGGATCAATCGACGGTTGTGGTGCTTGCTCCACATTATTCTGCACATCATTCTGAGCAGTAATATTTTCACCCTTTTCGTGCTTGGTGTGTTTTCCAATCTTGTGGAACTCGTCATGGATGCCATGACCCACCTTTGAAATATGCTTTTTGCTCGACTCAAACCCCTTGCCAATGCGGTTGTCGATTCTTTCTTCTAGCTTCTTGTTAAACTTGAATGGCATGAGCGACACCAGCGCCGAGATAAATGCCAGCACAATGAATACCACGCTCACATAGAAGCCGATTCCCACACCAACAATGGGCAAGCCCTCACCCATTTCGGTATCGGGCACCACTTCGGGGTCGTGAACGAGCGAGAACCCTTGAAACACTGTAGTTAGCGATGCAAAGAAATAAATCACAACAAAAATAAGCAATGCCACCAATATCCCCCAATAGCGATTTTTCAGGCAGTTAAACCCTATTGCAAGAAAAATTGCTACAAATGGCAATAACGAAAACACCGTGTACCAGGCTCCCAGATTGGCGGTTATCATGCTAGCCGTGAATTGCAGACCCGTGAGATTTCCCACGAGTGATATCTCAAAGAGTGGCAGAAAAACATAAGCCACAAGTGTAATAAGTAATAGAATATTAGTTATAGGTTTCATGTCATTTACTCTTTAGTTGCGGGCCCTTACAAGCCCCTTATAATATTTAAACTGCGAATTTAGCAATTCTAATGCATACTGCGGTAATTTATTTACAAAATTAATGTTAAGAAACTTGTTTATCATCATTTTATTCTCTTGTAACCAAAATCAAATCATTAATTTGACATTCATAACATCAAGAGAAAAACGCATTTCATTTTCACCTCGATAACCAATTTAATAATTACGTATAATCTCTTGAATTCTAAATTGGTATAGAAAGACAATACTTATATTGTAAAGTTTAACTGCACATCTTTGTGGTGTTCTAACCTTAAAAATGCGTTAAAAGTGGGTACGATGTGTGGAAGGTATATGAATTTTAAGTAATTTTGCACCCTAGAATAAATTTTAATTATTTATATGCAGATAATAGACGGAAAAAAAATATCGGCCGAGATCAAAGAAGAGATAGCTGCCGAAGTTAAAGAGATAGTAGCAGCTGGTGGTCGTCGACCAAACTTGGTGGGTGTGCTCGTTGGTCACGATGGTGGCAGCGAGAGCTATATGGCATCGAAGACTAAAGCCTGCGAGCAGTGCGGCTTTGAGTCGTCGCTCATACGCATGGACGAGACAGTCACACAAGAAGAACTCATTGCAAAGATTAAAGAACTGAATGAAGATAAAGGCGTTGACGGTTTTATCGTACAACTGCCATTACCCAAGCACATTGACGAGGAGGCTGTGATTGAGGCCATCGACTACCGTAAAGATGTTGACGGTTTCCACCCCGTGAACGTGGGACGCATGACAATTGGTCTGCCATGTTTCAAGCCAGCTACCCCATCGGGAATTGTTATGCTGCTTGAGCGCTATGGTATCGAAACTCGCGGAAAACACTGCGTTGTGCTGGGCCGAAGCAATATTGTTGGTAAGCCCATTGCCAATATGCTCATGCAGAAGGCCACTCCAGGCAACTGCACCGTAACTGTTTGCCATAGCGCTACACCTAACATCAAGGAAATGTGCCTTCAGGCCGACATCCTGATTGCCGCCCTTGGCAGTCCTGAATTCGTCAAGGAAGACATGGTGAAGGAAGGTGCCGTTGTTATCGACGTGGGCACTACCCGTGTCGAGGACAAGACCCGCGAACGCGGCTGGCGCCTGTGTGGCGACGTGGATTTTGAGCACGTGGCTCCCAAGTGCAGCTACATCACCCCAGTACCTGGTGGCGTAGGCCCAATGACCATCGTCTCGCTCATGCACAACACGCTGCTGGCAGCAACTGGACGTGCCTATTAACAAGGCACAATCTAGATTATCTAGAACTTCTAGAGCCTCTAGTCCATCTAGAAAAAAATCAAAACAATTAACAATAAAACAACCTAAAAAACAACATGAACCGACTTATTGAATGCGTGCCCAACTTCAGCGAAGGCCGCAACATGGACGTGATTAACCAAATTACCGACGTTATTCGCCAGGCTAAAGGTGTGAAACTGCTTGATGTGGACCCAGGTGAGGCAACCAACCGCACTGTGGTGACCTTCGTAGGAAGCCCCGAGGACGTAGTGGAGACTGCATTCCACGCAGTGAAGCGCGCAGGCGAACTCATCGACATGCGTCAGCATCACGGTGCTCACCCACGCATGGGTGCCACCGACGTGTGCCCACTTATCCCTATCGCAGGCATCACCCTCGAAGAGTGTGCTGAGCTGGCTCGCAAGCTCGCTGAGCGCATCGCCAATGAGGCAGGAATCCCCTGCTACTGCTACGAGGCAGCAGCGTACACTCCTGAGCGCCGCAACTTAGCAGTGTGCCGCAAGGGCGAATATGAGGCTCTTGCCGAGAAACTGGTAAGCAAAGACGGTGCCCCCGACTTTGGTGCACGTCCCATCGACGAGCAGGTTGCTCGCACTGGCTGTACAGCAGTTGGCGCACGCGACTTCCTAATTGCTACCAACTTCAACCTGAACACCACAAGTACCCGCCGTGCCAATGCCATCGCATTCGACGTTCGCGAGAAGGGACGTCCCGTGCGTGAGGGCAACCCAATCACCGGCACACCCAAAAAGGATGAGAACGGCAATACCATCATGCAGCCAGGAACCCTCAAGGGCACCAAGGCTATTGGCTGGTACATCGATGAATATAAGATTGCACAAGTGTCGATGAACATTACCGACATCAACACTACGCCACTTCACGTGGCATTCGATGAGGTTAGTCGTTGCGCTCAGAACCGCGGCATCCGCGTAACTGGCACCGAGATTGTTGGCTTGCTGCCTAAGCGTTGTCTTATCGAGGCTGGTAAGTACTTCCTCGAGAAGCAGCATCGCTCTACTGGTATCCCCGAGGGCGACATCATCGAGATTGCCATCCACTCGCTAGGTCTTGACGACCTCAAGCCTTTCGACCCCAAGGAGAAAGTTATTGAATATATGATAGCCGACGACAACGCAAGCAAACTCGTCGACCTCACCGTCACTGGTTTTGCCGAGGAGACTTCACGCGAATCTCCAGCTCCTGGTGGTGGCACCATTTCGGCCTATATGGGCGCTCTGGGCGCTTCGCTCGGAACTATGGTTGCCAACCTCTCAAGCCACAAGCCCGGCTGGGACGACCGCTGGAAAGAGTTCAGCGAGTGGGCCGACAAGGGTCAGGCTATCGCTAAGGAACTTCTCCACCTCGTTGACGAGGACACCGAGGCCTTCAACCGCATTATGGCAGCATTTGGCATGCCCAAGAAGACCGATGAAGACAAAGCTGCTCGCAGCGCTGCTATCCAAGACGCAACCCTTTATGCCGCTCAAGTGCCCCTACGCACTATGAAGGAGTCGATGAAGGTGTTTGAGATTTGCCGTGCCATGGTTATGGAAGGCAACCCCAACAGCGTGAGCGACGCTGGTGTTGGCGTTTTAGCTGCACGTGCCGCAGTGCTTGGCGCTGGTATGAATGTGAAGATTAACGCTGGCTCTCTCAAAGACCGCGCCGCTGCCGACGCTCTCATCGCCGAGGCTAACGAGCTCATCAAGAAAGCCAATGCTGAGGAAGCTGATATAACCGCAATCGTTGAGACCAAGCTCTAAAATAGACCTGTCTATTGCGTTCTCCGCAACTAAAAACTGAATACTAAAAACTAAGAACTATAATACAATGACAAGAGAAGAATTCATCGCCGACATCAGGGCTGGAATACCCGATGTATTGCCCGAACCAATGCCCTATGACACCGAGATTAACCATGCGCCCAAGCGCAAGGACATTCTCAACCTAGAGGAGAAGAAACTCGCGCTGCGCAATGCACTGCGCTACTTCCCCGCTAAGCACCACGCCACTCTTCTACCCGAGTTCCGCGAAGAGCTCGAGAAGTATGGCCGCATTTATATGTATCGCTTGCGTCCACGTTACGAGATGAAGGCTCGTCCCATCGACGACTATCCTCACAAGAGTCGCCAGGCAGCTGCCATCATGATGATGATTCAAAATAACCTCGACAAAGCTGTTGCTCAGCATCCACATGAACTCATCACCTACGGTGGTAACGGTGCCGTGTTCCAGAACTGGGCACAGTATCGCCTTGTGATGAAATACTTGAGCGAAATGACCGACGAGCAAACACTTGTTATGTATAGCGGTCACCCACTGGGACTGTTCCCTTCACACAAGGATGCTCCACGCGTGGTTGTTACTAACGGTATGGTAATTCCCAACTACAGCAAGCCCGACGATTGGGAGCGCATGAATGCCCTTGGCGTTAGCCAATATGGCCAGATGACTGCTGGCTCTTACATGTACATCGGCCCTCAAGGCATCGTGCATGGCACCACTATCACAGTGCTCAACGCAGCCCGCAAAGTGATGGGCGATGAGCGCGAGAAGCGCATTCCATTGTTCGTAACAGCAGGTCTTGGCGGCATGAGCGGCGCTCAGCCCAAGGCTGGTAATATCGCTGGTGTGGTTAGCGTTACAGCTGAAATCAACCCTCTAGCAGCACGCAAGCGCTACGACCAAGGTTGGGTTGACGAGCTCCACGAGAATCTCGACGAGCTCATCCCAGCAATCCGCAAGGCTGTAGAGGAGAAGAAAGTTGTTTCTATGGCCTATGTGGGCAACGTGGTTGACCTGTGGGAGCGCCTTGCCGACGAAGGCATCCATGTTGACTTGGGTAGCGACCAGACCTCGCTGCACAACCCATATGCCGGTGGCTATTATCCCGTGGGCTACAGCCTCGAGGAGTCGAAGCGCATGATGGCCGAGGAACCCGACCGTTTCAAGGAGTGTGTATTTGAATCACTACGCCGCCAGGTGGCTGCAATCAATCGCTTGACTGCCGACGGCATGTACTTCTTTGACTACGGCAACGCCTTCATGCTCATGGCAAGCCGCGCTGGTGCCGATATCATGAAGGACGAGACCCACTTTCGCTATCCTAGCTACGTGCAAGATATCATGGGCCCAATGTTCTTTGACTACGGCTTCGGTCCTTTCCGCTGGGTTTGCACCTCGTGCGATCCTCACGACCTCGAAGTTACCGACCGCCTCGCTGCCGAAGTACTCGACGGCATGATGGGGACCGTGACCGACGATATCAAGGGACAACTCGCCGACAACCTGCACTGGATTCGTGAGGCTGGCAAGAACCATCTCGTGGTGGGTTCGCAAGCACGCATACTCTATGCCGACTGCGAAGGCCGCACCAAGATTGCCTTGGCATTCAACGACGCAATTCGCCGTGGCGAAATCAGTAAACCTGTCGTTCTGGGTCGTGACCACCACGACGTGAGTGGTACTGACTCGCCATTCCGCGAGACCAGCAACATCTACGACGGTTCGCAATTCTGCGCCGACATGGCAGTGCACAACGTGATTGGCGACGCATTCCGAGGCGCCACATGGGTGAGCTTGCACAACGGCGGCGGTGTTGGATGGGGCGAAGTCATCAATGGTGGCTTCGGCATGGTAATCGACGGTAGCGAGGAAGCCGACCGCCGCATTCGCCAGATGCTTCTGTGGGATGTGAACAACGGCATCGCACGCCGCTCATGGGCTCGCAACAATGGTTCAATGGATGCCATCCGCCGCGAGATGGAGCGCACACCTGGCCTCCAGGTAACCATGCCTAACCTCGTCGACGACGCACTGCTCGAAGACTAAGACTTAAATGTGTTTTTCATTATTCTTTATAACATTAACATAACAATAAATGGAAATTCATCATATTAGCGCCGAGCACCTCTCTATTGAGCGTGTGGGCGAAATAATTGAGAAAAATATCAAATTAGCTCTGAGCGACGACGCTAAAGCTCGCATCATCCGTTGCCGGAAGTATCTTGATGAGCAGATTGCTGCTAGCGATGTGCCTGTCTATGGCGTGACAACAGGCTTTGGTTCGTTGTGCAACGTTAAGGTTAGCAAGGACCAACTCTCGCAGCTTCAAATTAACCTCATGATGTCGCATGCATGTGGTGTGGGCGAACGTGTGCCCAACGAAATCGTGCGCATAATGCTGCTCCTTAAGATTCAGTCGCTAAGCTACGGCTACTCGGGCAGCAAGCTCGACACAGTTGAGCGTCTTATCGATTTCTTCAATGAGGGCGTGATTCCCGTGGTTTACCGTCAGGGTTCTCTTGGAGCATCGGGCGACCTCGTGCCTCTGGCTCACATGAGCTTGCCACTGGTTGGCCTGGGCGACGTGGAATATGAGGGCAAAGTGATGCCAGCAGCCGAGCTCCTCAAGCTCAAGGGCTGGAAGCCTATCGAGCTCGCTAGCAAGGAAGGTCTTGCACTCTTGAACGGCACTCAAAACATGAGCTCGTTTGCAGTGTGGTCTCTGATCCAAGCTGAGCGCTTGAGCGACTGGGCCGACAAGATTGCCGCCATGTCACTTGATGCCTATGATGGCCGCATTGAGCCATTCACCGAGGCAGTTCACTTGGTTCGCCCTCACAAGGGCCAACTCGAGACAGCTGCTCACATGAAAGAGTTGCTCACCGGCAGCGAACTCATTGCTTGCCACAAAGAGCACGTTCAAGATCCTTACTCTTTCCGCTGCGTTCCACAAGTTCACGGCACCGTTAAGGATACAATCCGCTATGTGAAATCGGTTATCGACACCGAAATCAATAGCGCTACCGATAACCCAACCGTTTGTCCCGACGAGGACCTCATCATCAGTGCAGGTAACTTCCACGGCGAGCCTATTGCTATGCCTATGGACTTCCTTGCTATAGCACTGAGCGAACTCGCTAACATCAGCGAGCGCCGCATCTATCGCCTCGTTTCAGGTACTCGCGGTCTTCCTAGCTTCCTTGTTGCCAATCCTGGGCTCAACAGCGGCTTCATGATCACTCAGTACACTGCTGCTAGCGTGGTAAGCTTGAACAAGTCGCTTGCAGCTCCTTCGAGCCTCGACAGCATCCCCTCGTGCCAAGACCAAGAAGACCACGTGAGCATGGGCGCTAATGCCGCCATCAAGCTCTACAAGGTGGTTCTCAACACCGAGCGCGCACTTGCCATCGAGCTCTTCAACGCGGCTCAGGCACTGGAGTTCCGCTTCCCCAAGAAATCTTCTCCAATCATCATGAAGATGCACGAGGAGTTCCGCAAGGAGGTTCCATTCATTGGCGACGACGTGATTATGTATCCTCTCATTGAGAAAGCAATACAATTCATTCGCAAATGAAACTTTTAGTGAAAAATATCGCCACCCTCGCCGGTATCGACGGCGGGGGTGTGCTTAAAAAATGTGGCGAGGAGATGGCGCAGTTCGATGCCATCAACGACGCATGGATGCTTGTCGAAGACGGCATTATCACTGAGTTTGACTCGATTAAAAACCGACCTGCGCCAACTGACATCGATCAGACCGTCGATGCTGCTGGCGGCACAGTAATGCCAAGTTGGTGCGACTCTCACACCCACATCGTCTATGCTGGCAGCCGCGAAAGGGAGTTTGTTGACAAAATTAACGGCCTCTCCTATGCCGAGATAGCAAAGCGTGGTGGTGGCATCCTTAACAGCGCCGACCGCCTGCATGAGATGACCGAGCAGCAGCTGTATGATGCTGCGATGGAACGCGTGCGCGAGGTTATAGCCAAAGGCACCGGAGCTATCGAAATTAAGAGTGGCTATGGCCTCAACACACAAGATGAGCTAAAGATGCTGCGCGTGATAGCCCGCATTCAAGAGAGCACCCGCCTGCGCGTTGTTTCGACTTTCTTGGGTGCTCATGCCGTGGGACGTGAGTATGCTAGACGCCAGGCCGACTATGTTGACCTCGTTGTTAACGAGATGATACCCGCTGTAGCTGCCGAAGGACTGGCAAACTTTGTGGATGTTTTCTGCGATGAGGGTTTCTTCACTCCCGAGGAGACATCGCGCATCCTTGAGGCCGGTCTCAAATATGGCATGCGTGGCAAGATTCATGGACAGGAATTAGCACCCTCAGGAGGCGTGGAAGTGGCATTGAAGCATAATGCCCTCTCGGTCGACCATCTCGAAAGTATGACCGACGAGGATATTGCCATGATGCGCGGTCGCGACACCATGCCCACTGCACTGCCAGGCACATCGTTCTTCTTGAATATGCCGTTTGCACCTGCACGCAAGATGATAACAGCGGGCCTGCCCGTGGCAATTGCTAGCGATTACAATCCAGGCTCAACTCCAAGCGGCGATATGAAGTTTGTGGTTTCCTTAGCATGCATCAAGATGCGTCTGCAACCAGCTGAGGCATTCAATGCTGCTACTATCAACGGAGCAGCAGCGATGGCACTCAGTAGCGACTACGGAAGCATCACTCCAGGCAAGGTTGCCAATTTCTTCATTACCAAGCCAATCTCGAGCATCGACTTTATTCCTTACGCCTACACGACTCCAATCATCGCCCGCACTTTCCTTGCCGGCGTTGAGCAATAATCTATTACCCTTTCCCAAATACCACCGAGCTGGTAGTGCTCGGTGGTATTCATTATTTTAAACATGGTTTTCAACTCAATACAGTTTTTGGTCTTTCTACCAATCGTGTTCCTGCTTTACTGGCTGGTTTTCAAGCCAGTGAGGTGGCAGAACGTGCTGATTGTTGTTGCAAGCTATGTGTTTTACGGTTGGTGGGACTGGCGATTCTTGGGACTCATCGCATTCACATCGTTGTGCAGTTTTGCCAGCGGAGTAATGATTGAGCACTACCAACGATATGGCAAGGCCATCAGCGCCGCAAACATTCTCATCAACCTGCTAATCCTAGGGTTCTTCAAGTATTTCAACTTCTTTGCCGACTCATTTGCCCAAGCCATGAACAGTTTGGGATGGCACTGCGACTACCCTACTCTCAACATTGTGCTGCCAGTGGGCATCAGTTTCTACACATTCCAAGCATTGAGCTACTCAATCGACGTGTACCGAAAAAAACTTCCGGCTAGTCACAATCTCATAGACGTGATGGCATTCATCAGCTTCTTTCCACAACTAGTGGCAGGACCCATTGAGCGAGCCACGCATCTGCTACCTCAGTTCCAGCGACCACGCACTTTCTCACCGACCGAAGCCACACGAGGCATGCGCCAAATGCTTTGGGGACTATTTAAAAAAATGATAGTTGCCGACACTTGTGGCATGATTGTCGATAGCATGTGGGAAGATTACGCCAGCCAAAGCGGCTTTGCCCTTTTGCTGACGACGGTACTATTCGCTTTCCAGATCTATGCTGACTTCTCGGGCTACAGCGATATTGCAATAGGTTGTGCGCGCCTTTTCGGCATCGAGCTCACTACCAATTTCAAAGTGCCATATTTCTCGCGGAGTATACGTGAATACTGGCGCCGCTGGCACATCACACTCATGAACTGGTTCACCGAATATGTCTACTTCCCCCTTGGAGGCAGCCATGGTACTAAGGCACGTACCATAATTAACACTATCATTGTTTTTGCTTTGAGTGGTTTATGGCACGGAGCCAATTGGACCTACGTAGTATGGGGACTATACAACGCAGTTCTCTTCATCCCGTTAATCATCACTGGCCGTGGTCGCTATAAGGACACCGTGGCTGCTGGCAAGAAATTGCCGTCGCTAAAGGAGGCTGGGCTCATACTCACCACATTTGCTCTTGCTGCATTCGGACTTGAGATATTCCGCGCCCCAAGCATGTCTGATTTCTTTGGATTCATGAGCACAATGTTCTCGCCCTCGCTATTGGAGGTAGCATTTGGCGACAAGATAAAAGTTGCTCTTGCCTACTGCGCCTTAATGCTCATCGTCGAGTGGATTTACCGAGAAAAACCTTTCGCTCTCGACTTTGGCACATCTCCTCAAGGCATACTGCGCTACCGTGCAGTGCGCTGGACAATCTACATTGTATTGTTTGTCTTCACAGTAATCATGTCGGGGCTTCATTCTAACTTCATATATTTCCAGTTCTAACCCATGAAGCAGTTCCTGAAGAAAATATTAATATTCTCGGTTATCGTGACGGCAATCTTCGCTGCCTACGAAATGGCACTGCTGAAGGTTCCTAATGAGTATTCCTATAAGAAAAACTATCTGGAAGAGCACAAAGATAGCCTTCGCGTGCTGGTACTTGGAAACTCACATCTAGCCGACTGCATCGACTGTTCAATGCTGGGCAAGTGGGCGTTCAATGCAGCCCAGCCAGGACGTTCGTTTTACTACGACCTACAGCTTTTGAAGGAATACATAGGACAGATGCCCAATCTGCAATGCGTGGTGTTACCATTTAGTTACGATTATCAATATTGGGGGCACCTATTTGAGAAAAAACACGAAGCCAAGTTCAATACCTATCGCTGCATGTACATAAAATACATGGGATATCCCTATAGCGACGGCGAGTGGTGGCATTGGAGCGAGATCCTCAACTCCAATTTCGACCACTCAGGCCGACTTGTAGATGCGCTATCTAAACCACTTAGCGCACTCACCATGTGCGATTCATTGGGCATTGAACTTGACGCAAGCTACGAAACACGTGGCGATGACTGGATGACCAAACAACTCCCCGATACAGCAGCCCTACCCGACTCAACCGAGCAACGACTCAACTATCGTGAGAATGTGAAACTGTATAGCGAAATAGTCTCTCTGGCACGTTCTCACGACAAGCGCCTCATCCTACTTGCCATGCCCATCTACAAGACGGCCCGAGAGCGTGTTAACCAGCAACGTCTTGACGAGATGAACGCATTTGTCAAATTGCTCAAGGGGATCAATCCCGACATTGAGTTCTATAACTTCATCGACGACAAGCGTTTCGTAGAGCGCGACTTCTATAACTCCATTCACCTTAACAACACCTACGGAGCGCGCAAATTCACACCTATATTAAAAAATATCATTGATCGATAATTGCAGAATGATAATTATTGACTATCTTTGCCAAAACACATTAATATAATAGAATCATGAGACTACTTCATTACCTATGCGCAGTGGTAACCGTTGCTTTGATGCTGTGCTCCTGCAACAGCAACGGGGAATATGTGAACCGCAACGGCACAATTTGCTACAGCTACTGGACATTTAGCTTTGGCACTGTCTATGAGGAGTTGCCTGGTGTAAATCCAGCTTCTTTCAAAGGTATTAACGATTGGATGGGGTGTGACAACAAGAATGTATACTTCAAGTCACGATTAGTCGAGGGGGCCGATCCCGCAACTGTCAAGGCAAAAAAATTTCCTCTCTTCTTCGACAAAAAAGACTATTACTACAAGGGCAAAGGGCTGAATGTAGCCAATGTGAAGAGGTTTGAAGTCATCAAGTGGAGCGAGGATGATATGTGGGCAATCGACGGTAAGTATGCTTACTATGATTCTATACGCATCGACGATGTTGACCTTCCATCTTTCAAACTGCAGGCCCATAACTGCGCAACCGACCGCAATCACGTGTATCGCTACGGTAAAATCCTGCCACTGGCCGACCCAGCAACCTACGTCGAAGAATGGAAGGGTTTCTATAGCCGCGACAAATCGCACATCTGGTACTTGGGCGAACTCATGGAAGATGTTGACATCGCAACCTTTGTCGTCGATGATTATGGCGCACACGACAAGAACGGCCACTTCCATCGTGGAGAACGCGTTACCGACGAGGAATGGCAACAAATCGCCAAGGAAAACGACCAGTAAGAATTTTCTGTGCTAAGCAAAAAATAATCGAGGACCACATGGCCCTCGATTATTTTTTTCAAAGTTAACGTCGGCAGAAATCCACAAATTTGCAATATCGGCAAGGCGAAGAACCACCACGATTGGTCGTCTGTGAGTAAGGTCTAGTGTGGTCAAAGAATGTGTGCATGAGATTCTGCATACACAATTTAAACTCATCGTTCACAAGACGGTAATCTTCCAATTGTGCGAATTTCTTGTCAACCTTATACTTAACACCAGCATTAGCCATATCGTTCAAGGTGTAAATCACTGGCATGATGGGGCCATCATAGTTGTTCTCGACAGCATAGGCGTTACAATATAGCATAAGCTGCAAGATGGCTTTTCGGCGATCTGAATCGCGACAGAAAAGGTCATCCATGGTAGTAAACGACGTTTTGTCTTGCCCTGTCTTGTAGTCAACCATGCGCATTATGCCACTAGAAAGGCGGTCGATGCGGTCGGCTGTATAAGTGAAGTCAAACTTCTCACCTCCAAAATCGAGTTCAACGTTACGGTGACGTCGCTCACACTCGAGCACCATGAAATAGTCGGTATCGCCAGCTAGCAAACTCATGTCATAGCGAAGAGCTGACTTTACATACATCTCAATCGCCACACTCACTATCGAGGCCTCGCCACTCAATGGCGTGGTGGGGTTTGTCTTGTTGCCATATTCCATATTCACCATACGGCACAACACATTCTTTAGTTGCTTCTCACTGAATTCCTTAATCATGGCTCCAGTCACCTTGTACTCACCAGTACGTGGCTTGCCGTCAACGTCAGGATAATATAGCTGCTGCAACGTGTTGTGGACTATAGTACCAAAAGTACCATGACCCATAAAGTCGACATCATTATTATCGGCATTCAAGCCCTCAATATGTCTGAGATAAAAACTCAGTTGACAATTAATGAATTCGTTGATAGAACTTGCCGAGAGGCTCTTGCTTCCACCAGGACGATAGTCATCAACCGCTTGCGCCACATGGCCTTGCTTGGGAACATCAATTATAACCTCCTCGCTCGTTGGAACCGCCATCGTGAGCTTCACTTCCTCTACATTGCAACCATACACCATCTTGAGTTGCGGAACAAAGCGCGACACCTCGCCCGAGCCCACACTCTGAGCGCTGGTGTCGTAGAGCATATACACCTTTTGCGCTCGCCCAATGAGTCGATAGAAATAATAGGACCACATCGACTCTTGGTCTTGAACGGTCGACATTCCATATCCTCGCCTCATGAAATCGGTGATAAACGAGCTAGAACGGAACTTGCGAGGCAAAACGCGCTCGTTCGACGACATTATTATAACATTGTCGAAGTCGAGGCAGCGGGTCTCAAGCATTCCCATCACCTGCATACCATGCAGTGGCTCGCCCTCAAAGGGTAGCGACACCACACTTGCCAATTTGTCGACAAGGAAGAACACTGTATTCTCACAGGGTGGAATACTGAATTGCTCTATAGCTGTAATCACCTGGTTCAAGATTTCGATATACTGGTTGAGAAACGCCTCCTGAATGGTCATCACACCACGCGTCTCGTTGTTCTCTTCGTCGTCCTCACTCTCAACCGAGGATGATGACAGCTGCTCCTGTACCTGCTTGGTGAATTGAGCCAATTGTCGCAGGAACTGAACCACACATTTACTATCGGCCTTGTTGTCAACTGTGTGGAAAAGCATCTCAAATGGTGTTCCCACCAATAACGATTCGGGAACGGCAAAGATATTGTCGGTATCAATGCGCTGCATCACAGCAAGCGCCTGGTCACCATAGCAAGTCTTGATAAGGGGGTGAGACAACACGATTTTCACGTCGTTGCTATAGAATGTCCACACTCGCTCACCATCGACACGAGCACGACGGTGCATTCTAGCCACAACTCGCATTAGCGAGGCTATATCGCTGTCGCTCAATGGATATCCCATTGTCACGTTTATGTTAGCAATCTTGGGACTCATCGAGTTGAGAAGCGGGATGAATAGGGCCTCGTCGGGGAGCACAACGGCAGTATTGATGGCATTGAGGGTATCGACTATCCTTTTTTCTGCTATCAACTCTTCTATAACGCTGTAGGCACATTTGGCCTGACCCACATTCGATGGAACTCCCATCACTTTCACATCGGGGAAACCATCTATGCTATCGGGCACAAAATCATGTGGCTCAGGGAACTGACGCTGGAAGAATTTCACAAATCGGCCTCCAGAGTTATCTGAATACTTGTCGGCAAAAGCAGGCGATGCCGTATCCCAGAAATACAGCGCCTTGCCACGGTCACCCAGACGCTTGAATATGGCAATCTCACTTGTCGATAACACATTGAAGCCAACAAAAACATAGCAGCGGTGACCTAGGTCGCGACCGTCTTTCACGGCATCAACAGCCTCACGGTAGATGTTACCCATCGACTTCACGCCACGCTTGTCGAGCTCGGCATTATATTTTTCATAGAGATGCTCCATGCTCTGCCACAGCCTCAGGTAACTAGCTCTCACTTGCTCTTTATCAAGATTCTCCGGACTGTAGTTGAGCCAAAAGTCGATTCCTTGTTCATCATCATGACTACCGGCATGCCCCACTGCGCTGAGGTTAAAATACTGCGACATTATGTGCTGCAAATCGCTATCGAGATAATTGCTCTGTATCTCACGATGCTCGCGCACGTTGGAGAATATCTCCTTGTGATCGACAAGATACATGTCCACATCGTTGAAGTCGTTAAGAAGCACATTACCCCAGTAGACAAACTTGTCGAACGGATAGTCCTCGTTGCCTGCCAAACTTGTATAGCACTTGTAAAGAATAAACAGCGAGTCAATCATATTGACCGACACCGATTCGCTTAGGCGACCCACAAATTCGTTAATAGGCATCACCTCGGGCATGAGATACACACCCTGAGCGTTAAGGTCGAGTTCGCGCTCAAAGAACTTGCAACTGCGATGGTTGGGAAGCACAAAACAGTAGTCATGAACATTCCCTTTTGCATGAAAATATTGTGCTACTTGACCCAGAAAAGATTGCATTGAGATAAGTGTTAAGAGTTATATTTTGTGGCTAACGAGACCCGTCTCGCCAGCTTCAATGGTCATTTCTTGATTAATATCGTGGTCTTCACGGCGACGTCAAAGAGTATTATCTTGGCATTGCCATTACCGCGTATGTCACGGGCTGCGTCGCCAAAGAGGCGAAGCATGCGTTCCACGTTCTCCTCATTGATGAAGCGTGCGAAATTCTTGCTGAACTGCGCCTCCTCCTGTGTTTCATAATTGAGCGATGGGGTGCTCAGGTTATAAATATAGTTCTCGCGAACCATGCGCGATGCATAGTTAAGGAATCGCTGCGATTTCTCGCGCTTATACTCGGCTATTTCATCGCTCCATTGTTTCAGGCCAGCAATGTCGCGCATGTAAGCAAGGCGCATAAGGCGCACGAAATCGTTATGGAAATCATGGGTCTCACTACCATGGTCCATGTTTCGAAGCGCCTGCATCACGTTGCCGTCGGCAGGTGCAGCCAAGGCCAACGCCTCGGTCATATCGATGCCTTCGTTGCGAGCCAGGTAGTCAGCAATTTGCTGAGTCGACGGTTTGCGCAGTTCAATGCGCTGGGTGCGAGAGTATATGGTTGGCAAGATGCCTTTCATATTGTCGGTTGTAAGTAGGAATATGCAGTCGGGATCGGGCTCCTCAATGAGCTTGAGTAGCTTGTTGGAGCACTCTTTGTTCATCTTGTCGGCATGCCACATGATGAGCACCTTGTATTTTGCGGTATAAGCGCTCAGGCTCATCTTGCGCACGATATTGTCGCTCTCACTTGCATAGATAATGGGCTGAGCATTGCTGTTGCCTAGCAGCGCGAGCCATCGCTCATAGTCCTCGGCTATCACATCCTCGGTGAGAAATCGCTTCCACTCGCGATCGAAGTCCTCGCTAACTGGATTTTCTCCCTTTTTAACGATTGGATAGGAATAAAACGTGTCGGCATGATTCAACGACTGGTGCTGAAGGCACGACGGGCACTTACCACACGAGTCACCGCCTATTCGATTAGTGCAGTGGATATACTGAGCTGTCGCGAGCGCCAAGGCGAGCTTTGGCACTCCAGGCTCTCCATGCAGCAGCAGTGCGTGGGCTATGTTGCCGCTGTCAACCATGCGCCTAATCTGCTCTATAGCACGCTCATTGCCTATTACGTCACGGAATCTCATATAACTTCTCTTTTCAACAATGCAAAGATAATAATTCTTCCTCACATTAACAAATGTGCACTTATAGCGGTCAGTGTTTTTCTCAAGCAAATATCGCAAAATTTATCAAACAACAAACGTGGGGTAGGTCATCTATTGCATCGCCTTGCGGTGCACAAAAAAAGTACGACCCTCATAGGGGGGGCGAAATGGGCAACATCACGGCGCGTAGCTCAAAGAGCTGCGTGGCGTAAGGATAAGCACCAATACCATTTAGGGCTCCGAAAGGGGGCCAACACCCAAACTTACAACAGAAAAAACTAGCACCGCTCTGGCATTCCCAAAGCGGTGCTAACTTAACGCGACTTTTCTCGCTATTCCACAAGTATCTTCTTGCCGTTCTCAATCACGATGCCTTTATAGTCATCGCCAACGGGCTGTCCCATGAGATTATAACGCTGATGCTTGCCTGTAGTTGGATCGACTGGCACCTCATTGATGGCAGACTCTTCGATGGGGAGAATCTGGAAGAATTTTTTCCATCCATAGGCTGTTTTATACTTATCTATTGATGACTCAGGCACATAGAGCGTGGAAGTGCTGTAGCTGCTTTCAAAGCAATCATCACATAGCATAATAGGAGGCGTTGTTGCGGTGCAATATATATTCTCAATAGCATGGTTGAATGGAGTTTCACAATTAAAAGCCCAGTCGCCAATTGTCTCTAAACCACTACCAAGATGTAATTCTTTTAGACTTTTACACCAAATGAAAGCCATTGGTTCTATGACCTTCACACTGTTAGGTATGGTTAGTTCCTCCAATGCAAAACAATGACTAAATGCACCAAGTTTAATAGTGTCAACTGTATTTGGAATGACTATTTCTTCTAGACTTTCATTTATGCTGAATGCCATTTGATCAATCTTTTGAATGCCATCTAGCATAATTACTTTTTTCAGGTTTGCTCCTGCAAATGAATATTGTGGTACGGTTTTCATTGTTCCTGGTATCGTTACTTGAGTTACCCCACTAGCTGTAAAAGCAAGTAAACCAATATTTGTCACAGAAGCAGGAATCTCTAATGTATAAGGCCCAGGTGAACCATAAAATGCTGAGTCAGCGATAGCAGTAACTGATTCAGGAATAAATGATGACTTGCAGCCCATCAGCAATGTGTTATCCGATTTCCTAATGATTGCATTGCAGTTTTGGCGTGAATCATAAAAAGGATTTTCGTCATCAACTATTATGCTTGAAAGATATTCACAAACATTGAATGCCAAACTCCCTATTTTCTTTACCGTTTTAGGAATATAAATCGAATTAATCCCAGACTGGACGAATGCGTAATTACCTATACTTTCTAATGAATCATTACAATTAAAAGTATGAAGTGAAGAATAGCAAAAAGCATTAGCACCAATTACTTTCACCGAATTTGGAATCGTTACTTCACGAACTAGTGAACCATTAAAAGCGTTATCACCTATAGAATTAACTATATAGGTGTTATCCATGAAAGTTATGGTTGATGGTATATCAACACTATCATAGTAATGTGCTCCAGCATACGCATCAGGATATGTCACTTTCACCGTTCCTGAACCATTGAAAGCATAATTGATAGAATTAACACAAAAATCTATAGACATTGCTGAGTAATTAGAAAAACAACTCCACACTTCGCTTGCGCGATAGGAATTTACCGAAGAGTGAGGAACAAAAATTCGTATTTGCTGATTCTGGGATGGTTCAAAGATGTTTGTCCCTATCACTTGTGGAGGAATTATGGAGTGGCTCACTATAGTTTTTAAATTACCACAACCAGCAAAAACCCTCTCCCCAAACTCTATTGGCGAAAGTCTTTGTTCAATGACGACTTCCTTAAGACTGTTACAATAACTATATGCACCATCACCAATATTTTGAAGAGAACTTGGGAAATAAAGATTATTAATTGAAGAGCCCTTAAATGCATTGTCGCCTATATCCAAAATACCATTAAACCTAAAATCATATAAATTGCAATTTTCATAAGCATTATTACCAATGCGCCTAATATTATTTGCCAATGCAGGATATTGTAGTTGAGAGCATCCGGCAAAAGCACTATCACCAACTTCTACCACACCTTTACCCCCACTATTTGTTAATTTGACGCAATTCGCAAAAGCACATTTGCCAATATGTGTAACACTGTCTGGGATATAAACTTTTATAAGATTGCTACAATCCCTGAAGGCCCCTTCGCCTATTTCTTTTATTGTAGCAGGACAGTTGACCTGAGTAATTTCATTGCAAGAACGAAATACATTTTTGCCTATTGAAGCAACACTCATGGGTTTTCCATCATAAACTATAGTGGCAGGGATTGATACAATACCATTCACATTGGCGGATTCAGAAATTTTAACCACACTTACTGTTGATTCACTTGTTTTCTTAAAGCATAAACCATCTTGTTCTGTATCATAGTCCAAAGCTTGAATATTATCGAAACGTGCCCAAATGTCGTTTATGTAATATTTTATTATGGCTTTTTGTGACACGAGTACAACGGTATTGTTGTATTGGTCATCATCAAACGCTGAAATGTCTTCAACAATTGGAGGTGTTGATCCCAAAATTTTAATGGTGTCAAGATTATTACAACCCATAAATGCTTTCTCTCCTATTGAGATAGTGCTTTCTCCAATTTTCATTTCTATTATGCGTAATTCTGGGCAGTTGCAAAACGCCTGATCCCCAATTGAAAGTATTGATGCAGGAAGATTAATCTTTTGAATTCCACAATCCTTAAATGCTCTATCACCTATTGAACTTAGCGCTCCTGTGAAATTAATATTTTCTAAACAGATACACCCCTCAAAAGCTCCTGTTCCTAAGCTGATAGAAGGCAGGTCAACAGTTGTTAATTTTATACAATTTTTAAAAGCATTATTGCCAATTTTCTTTATGTATTCATCGAAAGTAACACCTGTTAGTTTATCACAGTCTCTAAATGCATCATCACCAACAGAGTCCACCAAACGCCAGGTGTCGTTTGGCGCCCAAACGCCTCTGGGTATTGTTTTGTTGCCATGATATTTAACTGGACCATAAGTTACAACTGAATGAAAATATCCACCATAGGAGTTATTCGTTTCATTTAAATACAAGCCATTCGCATAAAAGTCATAAGCACCGACAGGCAAAGCAGCTGCCAGTAACAGCGCAAGTAGCAAGAGCCGCCGTGTAATTGTGTGGAGTGTAGTTTTCATAATTATATCGTTTTTATGTTTTCTAATCGTTTTGACGAAACTAAGTTAGTAATTCTTTTTCAATTATAATTGAATCGGCCACTTGGCAACTCTTTAAAATGCCCTTATTCGTTCCCCATGAGAATGTTGTAGATAGCAGTAATGTCGGCTACTGTAACTGAACCGTCTCCGTTCACATCGCTTGCAGCAGCCGCTGCTTCATCAATGCCAAGTAATAGGTCGTAAACAACTGTAGCATCTGCACTTGTGACAAAACCATCAAGATTGGTGTCGGCAGGGTGATGCTCCACAATATTCAAGAAATCACTCCAAGGCGCTGTGGTCTGATAGTCACTTAGAGTGCCTTGGGGAACATAAAGTATGCAGGTCTCTTTGTTTATCCTGCCAAAGATATCATATTCTTCATCAACGATATAAGTGTTATAGTCTTCATTGTGAGTCAAGTCATAATAGACCCCTTTTGGATCTTTTATTTTAGAGTAAATCTTAGAAACATTGAAGCACTCAAAAAATGCTTTTTCCTCAATTCTTTCAACCGAACTGCCAATGATGATATCCTCGGCATTTTCACAAGCCTCAAATGCACGACGGCCAATCTCTCTAACCGAGTCGGGAACAATTATGTGCTTTATCCCTAATGACCAACAAAGGATATTAGGAATGCGCCAAACTTTATTCCCAAAGACAAACTCTTCAAGATTCTCATAGAAATAGTTACGACCAAATGGAGAATAATAAATATAGTCAATACTTGATGGTGTATTCCAAACTACTCGTTTAAGTCCATGGCATCCAGCAAGTGACATGGTAAAAACTGAATCAACGGTTTCTGGAATCACTATTTCCTCTAAACCTGAACAATTAATAAGTCCACCATATTCTATGGTTTTTACCGAAGGGGGAATAACCAATGACTTCACACGAGACAGACCGTTTCCCAATCCCTCCGGAATAAGTTCTACACTATCTCCAAATGTGAATGTCTTAACTCCCGTTTTATAGAATGGTTGATCTCCACTGGCAGGCCAGCCATTGCATCTAATTGGATTCCATATAACATCTTCAAGTTTGTTGCATTCCCAAAATGCAAAAGGACCCATCGTAGTAACTGATTTCGGAATGACAACCGATGTAATACTTGTATAGCTAAAAGCACTACCACCAATCTCGATTATGCTTTCAGGGATTAATATAGATGTAACACCTGTACAATTCCAAAAAGCCTGAGAACCTATTTTATTGACAGTATATGTTTTGCTGTCATACGTTATTTGCTCAGGGATTACAATGGCACCTGAATAGGTACAGTTAAAGTACCCTTCATCATCATCATTAACAAGCATCACAGTAGAAGAATCTTCCTTATTTATTTGATAAGCAAATCCATCACAAATGAAATCATGCCTGATGAAATCAAACATATTCTGCCCCAAGGAGTGTATATTTGCAAAAACGCAAATGAACACCGCTATGAAAAGTCGTGTGCGAATTATTGTTTTCATATTCTTGTGTTTTTTAGTGAGTGCTATTATTTCCTGATAACTATCTGGCGATTAGTATATTCGCTTGCAGTGTCAATAATCTTCAGCAGGTCTTGCCACTGTGAGAGTGGATAATAAGATTTGAAGTAGCTCTTGGTAGCTTGCAGGTGAAGAGTGTTGCCCTCGACCTTAGCGCTAGCATTGAACTCGCCAGCATCATTTTTTACCGACTGTTGCAGCTTGGCAAGGCTTTCTTGCGAGACGGTGTAGCCACTTGGAATCTCAACGTTGATGTCCCAAAGCAGCTGATTGGCTGAATTACGGTAAATGTCGCAATTACGCTCTCGGTTGTGCCCCTCGACTGATAATTGAGAGCCCAATAGTTTGCCCACACTCAGCACCATGTTGTCGCCTGCTTTTTTCACAAGACCGTCGAGGGTGTACTGTGAGCGATAAGAGAAATCGGAGTTTTGTGGGTCGAGTCCAGTCTGCAACACCTCAAAGCCTTTGAACTCAAGCGGCTTCATGTCATGATAGAGGTCAACTTCATCTCGATATATCTCGTTTTGCTCTTCTTTGTCTTTCTCAAATTTATCCTCAATGCCTTTACGATCTTTCTTTGATAAAGCTTCGAGATAGGTTTTCTCGCGCTTGAGCAGCCTGTCGTAATCGTCCATCATTAGTTTGTTGCTTATCAGAACCGACGTGATAAGCTCCTTTTGTGTGCCAGTGAGAGTCTCGGTGCGGTCGATGTCGACAGTAGTGCCTTGAATTGATGCATTGAGCTTCACCATGTCGCGGTTGTGGCTGTAGTCACTTATAGGCAGTGTTTCTAAATAGTAATCGGTTTTTTCGTTATCGAGCCTATTGATGAAAGCCGCTTCACGTCCTTGCAGGTTAGCTGGTAGGATGCCTGGCGTTTGGCACTTATAAACAGGTGCTGCAAAATAAGCGCCAGCAGGCG
>JAEEGI010003544.1_pt1 | contig 37153 bp, 34 predicted proteins | sample 8958751 | NCBI WGS metagenome assembly JAEEGI01 (sample SAMN16246545, study PRJNA631951) | gut metagenome | biome: gut microbiome; feature: rumen; material: KS-attached | host: Bos | place: Iran: Karaj | collected 2018-10 | reverse complement strand
ATGCCGGCATCATCGTCATTGATGCGGCTGACGGGTGAACGGAATGAAACCTCGACATCGCTGGGGAAGAGCAACATCTTGACTCCAGGAGGTGCATTGCGAACGGCAATCTTGACCGAACGGGTCTGAGACTTGAGTTTCTCGATAGGCACCATGATGTCGATGGAACGCGGCTCGACAACGGCACCATTGATGGGTGCGATGGTGACTTTTCGCCACAACGTGTCGGTGAGGTCGTGCTCCTCGACATGATAGGTATAGACCTCGTTGATTTGGCTCAAGGTCTTGGCGTCACTGAAGACGAGCACAGAGTCTTGGCTTTGTATCAATGCACCGTATAGCGTGTAGTCCTCTCGTGGCTCAACAAGAATGTCGGTCTTTACAGGCACTTTCTTGCCAGGAAGGTCGGTGAACTTGATGTTGATAGACTCCGGCAAGACACTGATGATTGTCGCATTCTTGTTGATCACGGGAGCCAAGGCTTTCCGCAAGTGGCTCTGGTCTACCTTGAAGACACTGTTGCCGTCGCTGTAATCGGTAAAACGCAGCGTCAGCTTGGGTGTCTTGTGGAAGAGATAAGAGAAGAAGCGGTAGCCTCGATCACGCACGGTTACCGTGAGCGTGTCGGGCACCTTGGCCAACAGATGCACATTGCTGGGCAGACTAACCTCGACAGGCACTTCCATGTCGAGCTGCACATCGCGGTTAAAGGTCAGAAAACTCCAGAACATGGCCGAGATGACCACGAAAAACAGATAAAGCAGAATCGACCTTGTTCGGGGCGACTGCTTTAACCGTCCTTGTATGTTGTCCCAGAGTTTCATGATAGCTTACTTGCTGTTTGTTTACTTGGCAGGCACCTCAGTGTTGTCCTGCATCGAGATGGCGCTCTTGTCTACCTTGATGCGTACGCCGTCGGCGATCTCAAGAATAAAGGCATTGTCCTTGACTTCACGTATGCGGCCATAGATGCCACCGATGGTCACCACTTTGTCGCCGTTCTTGAGGTTGTTGCGGAATTCGTTGATTTTCTTCTCTCTCTTCTTTTGAGGAGCAATCATGAAGAAATAGAAGATGGCGATCAGAGCAACGATCATGATCATACTGCTCCAACCTGCGCCACCACCAGCGGGAGCGCCGCCTGCGGCCTGTAATAAAATCGTGTTAAGCATAATCTTGTTTTATTTCTATTGGTTTATAATGTGATTCTTATCAACGCTTGAAGATGAGTCCATCCTTGCGCAGCTGCTTAACGGCATTGTTGAGGATACCGTTCACAAACTTGCCACTTGCTGCAGTGCTGAAATTCTTGGCTAGCTCGATGTACTCGTTGAGTGTCACGGCTGCGGGAATTTTTTCGAAGGTGCGCAGCTCGGCAAGTGCCGTGCACATGATAATGCGGTCCATGAGCACGATACGGTCCTTGTCCCAGCGGCTTTCCTCAAGCAGCCCGTCAATCATGGCATTGCTCTCTGGCATCATGGTCACGGCGGCACTGAACAGTTCTTTGCCGAAGTCACTGTCCTCTTCGTCCTTGAACATGGGCAGGATGGGGTCGTCGGTACCGTCAGCCAGTCGCTTGAACGTCTTGGTCACGAATTGTCCCACCAGATCCAGGTCGTCCTCGGTCCAGAACAGGGAGCGCTGCTCGATGGCCTCTGCCATATTCTCGTCGGGCAGGATGACCTGCTTCATCAGCTGTTGCCACAGCAGGGCATCGGCAGTCATGCTGTCCTCATCGTCGGCCATGTAGTCGTTATAGAGATCGCTCTTGAGGATTTTCTCGAGCATCATGCGCTCAAAGATGGGGTCGTCGTTCCACGTCACCGTATGTTCCTGAGCAAATTGTGCCAGCTGCTCGTTGTCGGCAAGAGCCTTCACCAACCGGTTGTTGACGAACTTCATGTTTGGATTGAGTTCCTCCTCGGTGGGCATATACTTGTTGCGGGCCTCATCCAGCCTGATTTCCTGAATATGTGTCAACTCGACAGGCAACAACAGCAAGTAATGGTACAACTCGTAGGTCTTCTCGAGACATGCGTTCAAGTCCTTGAGCGCAGCCGATAACGTGCGCTCAGGGCGGGTAAGCATGTATGAATATAGGTTTTGTACGACTTTGGTACGGATTAAAACGCGATTTATCATATCATTAATATTTGAACTTGCAAAGTTAGCGAAATTTGATGGCGTTTGCAACAAAACGGCCGCTTAATTCACCTCTTGGTTGTCGTTGAGACGCTGTCTGACCACTTCATAAATCATGATGCCGCCGGCAACCGAGACATTCAATGAATTGATGTGACCAAACTCTGGAATAAGCACCTGCGTGTCACACAATTTCATGATTTCGGGTGAAATGCCCTTGTCCTCAGCGCCAAGGATGATGGCGACAGGACCTGTGTAATTGCCCTGGGTATAAGGCATCTGGCTCTTGTCGCTGGTACCGACAATCTTGAAACCGCTGTCGCGCAGCAGCCTCACTGCCTTGACGAGATTGTGCTCGCGGCATACAGGCAGGTAGTTGAGCGCTCCGGCAGATGTCTTGACGGCATCGGCATTGACGCTCACGCTCTCGTGGTCAGGGATGACGATGGCGCTCACGCCGGCACACTCGCATGTGCGGGCTACTGCACCAAAGTTGCGCACGTCGGTAACACCGTCAAGCACAACGATAAACGGATTCTCGCCCTCGTCGAACAGGTGAGGCACCAAGTCCTCGGCACGATAATAGGTCACGGCAGCCATCATAGCAAGCACGCCTTGATGGTTGCGGCGGGTGATGCGGTCAATCTTCTGAACAGGGACACGCTGCACGGGAACGCGCAGTGCACGGGCCTGCTCGATGATTTCTCTGGCCGTTTCGTCGTTGAGCGTTTTGCTCAACAGGATTTTGTCTATGTCTTTGCCGGCATCAAGGGCCTCGAGTACGGCATGAATGCCGTAGATGTATTGGGTCTTGTCAATCATTTGTCTTTATGCTTGTGTTTTATCAGTGATTTTGCGTTCTCGATTGCGGCTTGGTTCAATTCCTTGCCGCTCAACATGCGTGCAACCTCGGTGATATGTTCTTGCTGATCTAGAGTCTCTACACGGGTGAGCGTCTCTTTATCGGTGTCGGTCTTGTACACGCGCATGTGGTGGTCACCGTTAGCAGCGACCTGGGGCAGGTGGGTGATGGCGATGACCTGGATGGAACGGGCAATATCGGCCATCATCTCGCCAATCATGTTGGCCACGTCACCGCTCACGCCAGTGTCCACCTCATCAAAGATGATGCTGGGCAGCTGCATGTGACGGGCGATGATTGTCTTGATGCACAGCATCACACGCGAGATTTCACCGCCTGATGCGGTGTCCTTGACGGGCATGGGCTGCTGGTTCTTGTTGAAGGCCATCATGAAATTGACATCATCGGTGCCACTGGGTGTCAGGTCGGTATGGTCAAATGCCACGTCAAAGGCGATGTTCTTCATGCCTAATGGGGTGGCCAGCGCAAGAAACTCCTTGCCAAAGCTCTTCGCAGCATCGTGGCGGAGATCAGACAGTTTTTTAGCCAGCTCCGTTGCCGCTGCGTGGTTGGCCTGGACTTGGGCCTTGAGCTGCTCGATAATGTCGTCGTTATGCTCTATCTCACCCAGCTGCTTCTCATAGTCATGCTGAATGTTGATGAGCTCGTTTACATTCTGGGCGTTGTGCTTGCGCTCAAGGGTATAGATATTGTTCAGGCGTTCATCGACACGAGCCAATTCTGCCGGATCGTCGTTCAATGTGTCAACAATCGAGCTGACGCTCATTGCAATATCTTTGAGGTCGATAAGGGCGCTTCTCACTCTTTCGGACATGCCTTCAATCTCATTGAGGTTCTGTTCGGCGTCTTCCAGCCGTTGGGCAACTGACGAGAGCCGTTCCAGCACACTGTTTTCCTCGCTGTTGAGTTCGCTCTCGACGCTCCACAAGGCTTCCTTCAGTGTGGTGATATTGCTCAGCTTGTTCTGCAATGCTTCCAGCTGCTGGTCCTCATCGGGTTGCAGCTGCATTTCCTGCAACTGGTTGAGCTGGAAGCGGATGTAATCCTCGTTGCGCTTGAGCTGTTCCATCTCCTGCTCGGTCTTCTCGAGTTGGCTGATGGCGTTGCGATAGGCCTGGTAAGCCAGATGGTATTTCTCCAACAGTTGGCCGTTCTGGGCTATACTGTCAAGGATGGAAAGTTGAAAAGCCGGCCGTGACAACAGCATGTTGCTGTGCTGGGAGTGGATGTCAAGCAGACGAGTGCTCAGCTCTCGCAGCACGTTGAGCTGCACAGGACTGTCATTGATGAATGCCCTTGTGCGACCTGTGGGAGACAATTCACGCCTGATCAGGCATTCATGCTCGTTCCAGTCGATATCGTTGTCTTGAAAGAATCGTTCAAGCCTGTATCCCGCGATGTCAAATGTGGCCTCGACAATCGTTTTGGCCGCTGTGTCGCGTATCGCCTTGACATCGGCGCGCTCACCCAGTATGAGTGATAGAGCGCCCAGAATGATGGATTTGCCTGCACCTGTTTCTCCGGTAATGATGGTAAGGCCGTCGGCAAACCCGATGTCGAGTTTGTCGATGAGCGCATAGTTAGAGATGTGCAGCTGTTTGATCATTATACTCCAGCTGTTTTAATTCTCTGTTTTCTTGATTTGTTCCAGCCTGTTGGTTTCACTGGGATAAACCTGGTACAGCATTTCATAGACCGTTTCCTTCTCGGTCGTGTTGGCTTTGCTGTAGACGTTGATGAGTTCATCGAGCTTGGCGTCCTTGAACATCGTCAGGCACACCGACAGCGGTGCTACGCTGTAGATTTTGCCCAGGTTCTCAAGCGTGTGGGTAATGGCCGAGCGCCCTTTGTCGACAGTGATCACCATCTGGTCTAGGCCCATGCGGTGATAGTCGTAAAGCATCTGGCGGATCGGTGCGGTCTGGGTCTCGGTAAAGGCGCTGAGTACAGCACTGCGGTTGGTGTTGTCCTCGAATGCTTTCCACCCGCTTTCGCCCGAACTTTGAGCTAGGCGGACCACCTGTGCTGCCATGTCGTAATAGGGCGTGCCGCCGTTGAGCTCAAACGAGTCAAAGTCCAGCGCAAGAATCATATAGGCCCAGAAGTTGAGAATCGCAGTCAGGTTATCTTCCATCTCCATCTCGTTGAATACAAGTTGTTGCCCGGTCTCGAAATGGAAGTCCACCTTGGTGTCCCTGAAGTTGATGAGGGCGGTCGTGTAGGTGCTGTTGAAAACAGGCCGTTGTGACTGGATCTGCAGGTCGCCCTTCATCAAGCCGGTGTTTTCGTCCCAGGAGCTAAGCGTCAGCAGCAGTTTGCAGTTGATTTTCTCGTTCGTGCTGAAGATAGCGTTGGACCACGGGGTGGTGTTCATGTAGTCGGTAACCTTCTCCTTAAGCTCATTGAATATGTCCTTGTTGGCGTTGGAGATTTTCTGGCTGTTGACCTCTACCTCGCAGTTGAGCGCTGTTGCCTCGTCATCGGCAACGGCAAAAAGGGCACACAACAGTATGCTTGCAATCAGCAAAAGTGTTTTTTTCATTTCTCAGTCAGATACTTGTATAAAACATCGGTTATGTCGCGGGCTACATCGCGTTTGGACTTGCACTCACCCTCAATCGTCTCACCGCGGTCGGTGATGATGGTGACCTTGTTGGTATCGACCTGGAAACCGGCATTCTTGTCGCGCAACGAGTTCATAACAATGAAATTCAAATTCTTACGTTCAAGTTTGCCTTGAGCGTTAGCTTGTTCATTATCGGTTTCCAGTGCAAAACCCACAGTCACCTGGTCGGGACGCTTGGCTTGTCCAACGGCACGGGCGATGTCGGGATTGGGGGTCAATTGTATGACGGGATTCTGTGTTTTTTCTCGCTTGATTTTGCTGTCGGCCACATTCTCTACACGGTAATCGGCTACAGCAGCGCACAGGATGACGGCATCACTTTCGGGCAGTGCCTTCATCACGGCATCATGCATTTCTACGGCCGTTGTCACATCAATGCGCTCGATGTTTCCCTCGGGAGTCTTGAGGGTAACCGGGCCGGAGACTAGGGTCACTTCAGCGCCACGGCTGGCACATTCCTCGGCGAGGGCAAAGCCCATCTTACCCGATGAGAAGTTGCTGATGTAACGCACCGGGTCGATTTTCTCGACCGTGGGGCCTGCGGTAATGAGTACGCGTTTGCCTTTCAGGTCCTCTTTTGCGACAAAGAAGCAGTCAAGCGCTTTGAGAATGTTCTCGGGCTCTTCCATGCGTCCCTTGCCGATGAGATGGCTTGCCAATTCACCCTCGGCAGGCTCAATGATGTGGTTGCCGTAGCTGCGCAACAGTTCCAGATTGCGCACGGTGCTCGGGTGGCGCATCATATCCAGGTCCATTGCAGGAGCAACGAAAACGGGCGCCTTGGCCGACAGGTAGGTCGTTACCAGCATGTTGTCGGCAACGCCGTTGGCCATCTTCCCGATTGTCGATGCTGTGGCAGGAGCAATGATGAGGGCATCGGCCCAAAGGCCAAGGTCCACATGGCTGTTCCACTGGCCAGTGTTGGCTGTGAAGAACTCGCTGATGACAGGCTTGCCGCTCAGCGTCGAGAGCGTCAAGGGCTGAATGAACTGCTTGGCGTTAGGAGTCATGATGACCTGTACCTCGGCGCCGGCTTTGACGAGCAGCCGTGTGAGCGTGGCACACTTGTAGGCGGCGATTCCGCCTGTGATACCCAAGATGATGTGCTTGCCTTTCAACATGATGCGTTGTATTTGTCTTGAGTTATTTTCTCTTGTATTGGATGTACAATCGGGTGATGACCTGCTTGGTGTTCTCGGCAAAATCGCTCTTCATCATCCAGTCGTAGTATCCAAGGTCTAATCTGGTGAAAACCTCTTGAACCGTTTTTCCCCTGTGCTTGCCAAAGTTGAAGACCGGCTGTTTCTGGTCATTGAGGATGATGCGTCCTGCCAGGTCCACATTTCGGTTGTGGGAAGAGTACTGCGACAGGAAATCGATGTCATTGACCAGCGGCTCGGCATCGTTGGCATAGTGGTCAAGTTGGGCCTTGAGCACCTCGAGGGTGGTCTTGGCATCATCGGCGGCAGAGTGGTGATTCTCCATCGGGTGGCCGCAGTAGAAGATGCAGGCAGCTTCCAGGTCTCGCTTCTCCCGCTTGTGGTAGATCGTCTGCACGTCGATGAACTTGTGCTGTGAGGGGTCAAACTCCACACCGGCTTTGCTCATTTCTTGGGCCAGCAGGGGAATATCGAAGTGGTTGCTGTTGAATCCCGCGATATCGCTGCCCTCAAACACACGCGCAATCTCGTGTGCCCGCTCCTTGAAGGTGGGCTCGTCCTTCAGGTCCTCGTTCGTGATACCATGCACGTCGATGGCCTGTTGGGGAATCACCTTCTCGGGGTTGAAGCGGTAGGTGCGGCTTTCCTCCTCACCGCCAGGGAACACCTTGACGTAGGACAGTTCGATGATGCGGTCCTCGGTGATGTTCAGTCCTGTGGATTCCAGGTCAAAGACCACGAGAGGGCGTTTCAGGTTCAGTTCCATGTGGTTCTTGACAATTAGATTAAATCATCATGGGCATCTGCAGCACGATGAGGTCCTCGCCAGCCTTTTGTTCACTGGGTACGAACACACCTGCGCGAGCAGGGTCGAGGAGCTTAAGGAAGACGCCCTCGCTGTCGATGTTGTTCACCACATCGATCACGTCGGCACTCTTGAAACCAATGTTCATGGGTTCACCGTTATATTCGCAGGCGATGGTCTCCTCGGCAGCAGTCGAGTGGTCTACGTCCTGGGCGGTGAGCACCACGTGGTCAGCGCTCAAGTCCAGGCGAACCAAGCCACCCACGTTGGCAAACACAGCCACGCGGCGCACTGCGTTCAGCAGCGTCTGGCGGTCCACAGCCATGGTGTAGGGGTTGTCCTCAGGAATTACCGAGTTGTAGTTGGGGTAGCGACCGTTGATGAAGCGGCACGACAGTTGGAAGTCGGCGTTCTCAAATGTGGCGCTGTTCTCGTCGATGGTGATGCTGACGGGTTCCTCGCTGCCCTTGTCCAGCACGCTCATCAGGATGGCGGCGGGCTTAGCCGGCAGGATGAAATTGCGCTCAAAGTCGGGTTTTACATTGGTCTGACGGTAACGCACCAGCTTGTGGGAGTCACTGGCGACATAGACAATCATGTCGGGTTTGATGTCCCAAAAGATGCCGGTGAACTGCGGATGCATGTCGTCCTTGCCTACAGCGAACAGGGTGTGGCCGATGCCTGAGGCGATGCTCCTGGCGGGCAGTGCGAATTGCTTCACGTCGTTGGCATTGGCAGCCTTCTCGGGGAATTCGTCACCATTGAGGGCCATGGCATCGTAGTAACCGTTCAGATAGGTCACTTTCACGGCCAGCGTCTCGTCGTTGATTTCAAAGGTCAATGCCGTGTCGGGCAACTCTTTCAGGGAGTTGATGGTGCGCTTTACATCAATGGCAAACTTACCGGTACCTTCCACATTCTGCACCTCGATGTTGGTCGTCAAACGGGTTTCCATGTCGCTGCCGGTCACCACCAGACGGTCGCTCTGCAACTCGAACAGGAAATTGTCGAGGATAGCAAAGGCGTTGTTACTGCTCACCACTTTGCTCACCGCATTCAGACGGCTGAGCAACAATTTACTTTGAACGTTGAATTTCATACAGTTATGTCTCTTTATTGCGTGATTAATTTTTTGTTTTCTCTTTTAACCTACAAATATAGTTCTTTTTTCGTTAATAATGGTGGCTTTGTTAATAAAAAAACGAAAAAAAGCGTCATCGATTGTCTCGATAACGCTTTTTAAGTATTTTCTTAGTCCTTAGTTGTTAGTCCTTTGCCTAAAACCAAAGCTTAGTCAAGTTTGTGGATGATGAGACCCGAACGCAGTTTGGGCTCAAACCAGGTAGCCTTGGGAGGCATGATCTTGCCGCTGTCGGCAATGTCGATGATCTGCTTCATGGTCACGGGATAGAGGGCTAGAGCCATCTTCATCTCGCCACTGTCAACACGACGTTTCAGCTCGCCCAAGCCGCGGATACCGCCAACGAAGTCGATGCGCTTGTCGGTGCGCAGGTCGGTGATGCCCAGGATGTCGCGCAGGATATAATCGCTGCTGATGGTCACGTCGAGCACGCCGATGGGGTCGTTGTCGTCGTAAGTGCCTTCCTTGGCAGTCAGTGAGTACCACTTGCCGCCCAGGTACAGCGAGAAGTTGTGCAGCTTGGCGGGCTTGTAGATTTCGGTGCCCTTTTCCTCGACGATGAACTTGTCGGCGAGCTTCTCGAGGAACTGCTCCTCGGTGTTGCCGTTCAGGTCAACAACAACGCGGTTGTAGTCCATCACCTTGAGGTGTGACTGCGGGAAGCAGACTGCCAGCAGGTAGTTGTACTCCTCGGTGCCGTTGTGGTTGGGATCGGCCTTGGCTTTCTCCTCGCCCACGTGGGCAGCGGCAGCGGTGCGGTGGTGACCGTCGGCGATGTACAGGTAAGGAATTTCACCGAATTCACGGGTGATGGTGTCGATGGTTTCCTGATCCTTGATTACCCACAGGGTGTGGCCGATGCCGTCCTCGCTCACGAAGTCATATTCGGGAGCCGTCTGGGCAGTGCGGTCGATGATGTCCTCGAGGGTGCTGTTATCGGGGAATGCCAGGAATACCGGCTCGATGTTGGCATTGTTGATCTCGATGTGGTGCATGCGGTCGGCCTCTTTCTCACGGCGGGTGAGCTCATGCTTCTTGATGCGGCCGGTGAGGTAATCCTCAACGCTGGCGCCTACAACAAATCCATACTGGGTGCGGCCATCCATGGTCTGAGCATAGATGTAGTAGCAGTCCTGGGGATCCTGAACCAGCCAGCCCTTCTCCTGGAACTTCTTGAAGTTCTCTACGGCCTTGTCATAGACCTTGGGCTCATGCTCGCCAGTGCCGGGTTCGAAGTCGATTTCGGGCTTGATGATGTGATACAGACACATCTCGTTGTCGCCGGCCTCGGCACGTGCCTCTTCACTCGACAGCACGTCGTAGGGCTTGGAAGCTACTTTTTCTACATACTCTTTAGGCGGTCTCACGCCACGGAACGGTTTTACTTTAGCCATGATGAATTAAATTAATGGTTCTAAAAGTGTTAATAGATAAATTATTTATTCTTGAGTTTACTCGTTTTATTGGCCTGTGCTGAGCGCTTGGACTTGCGTGCACATGTGCTGCAGGTGCCGTAGATGTACAGGCTGTAGTGGTCGGTGTTAAAGGCATTGAAGCGGTGCGCGTTCATGAAAGCGGCAAAGTTGGTGTCCCTCACTTCCTTGACCTTTCCGCATGTGGTGCAGATCAGGTGGGTGTGAGGAAGGGTAATGCGCTCGTATTGGGCCTGCATACCCTCAAACACGTGCCGGCGCAGCATCTTAGCCTCCATCAGCAACTCGACAGTGTTATAAACCGTCGAGCGGCTCACACGAAAACCTTCCTCTTCGATCATCTGCTGCAGTTCCTCGATGGTGAAGTGCCCGTTGATGGACATGACACGGTCCAGGATGGCGTACCGCTCGGCCGTCCTGCGCATGCCCCGTGAGTCAAGAAACTCATTGAACTTGCGCACAACAGGGTTGTTGCGGCCAGCAAGATCATCAATATTTGGATTGGTCTTCATTGGTGTGACAAAAGTACAACCAATTTTGAAACTAAGCAAAGATTTTTGGTCTTTTGAAGATAATTCATCGTAAGGGGGAGAGTTAACGCTCCATGTCCAGAATCTGCTTCACGCTCAACTGGCTCACCGCGTCCACCATCATATCGCACAATTGGCTCACCACATCTGGCGCCAATGTGGTGGGCAGGCCAATGATCATTGCGCCCGATTCGCGTGCGGCAATCAGCCCGTTACGGGAGTCTTCAAACACGATACAGTCCTTGATGTCCACTCCCAGCAGTTTGGCGCCTGTCAGGAAACACTCGGGGTCGGGTTTAGCCTTAGTTACCATGTCGCCGGTGATGATGTGGTCAAACAGGGTGGGGAACTCGGGATACTGCTCATACAGGGCCTGCATTTTCTTGTGGTCGCTCGATGTGACTATGGCCATGGGGATGCCGGCGTCACGCAGTCGCCTGACAAAGTCGAGTGCGCCTGGGAAGAACTCATATTTCGTGTCGCGTTCAAAATCCAACAGCCTGTCTTGTACCTGCTGTCGCACTTCATCACTTTCAAAAAAGCCAAGAATACGGGTCAGATGTAGCCCCTTGATGTAACTGGCGAAATTGTCAATGCCTGTGGGAAATTCCTTATCCATCTGTGCCCAAAAGATGGTGTAATTGCCCTCACTGTCGAGCAATACACCGTCCAGGTCAAAAAGCACGCCCCGCTTGCGGGTGGTATTGTCACTCATGTCTGTTTGTCTGATTGATGAATTAATTGACAAAAGTAGTGTAAAAATGCCAAATTTGCCGTATTTTTGTGCTCTAAAAATGATTTAGCTATGATTCAGGAACTTCAATTGCGCGTCAATCCCCGCACGGCTGCCAGCACGGGCGACATCGCCCAGCATCTGGCCAAGCACCATGACATCCCCGCCCAAAGCATCCAGGGTATCAGGGTATTGAAGCGCTCCATCGACGCTCGCCAGCGCAATGTGGTGGTCAACCTCAAGGTGCGCGTCTATATCGACGAACCCATGACGCAGGACTATCTGGTACCGCCCATCGAGTATGAGCCCGTGGACGGTAAGCGTCAAGCCATTGTCGTGGGCATGGGTCCAGGTGGACTGTTTGCTGCGCTCAGGCTCATCGAATTGGGCATCAAACCCATTGTGCTGGAGCGCGGCAAAGATGTGATGAATCGCCGCATCGACGCCTCGATGATTCAACGAGAGGGAATTGTGAACCCCGAGAGCAACTACTGCTTTGGCGAGGGTGGGGCAGGTGCCTACAGTGACGGCAAACTCTACACCCGTAGCAAGAAGCGTGGCTCGGTGGACCGTGTCCTGGGCATTTTTGTCCAGCACGGTGCACGTGAAGACATTCTCATCGATGCGCACCCCCATATTGGCAGCGACAAGTTGCCTGGTGTCATCAAAGCGATGCGTGAAACCATCCTGCGCTGTGGCGGCGAGGTGCATTTCGAGACGCGCGTTACCCGCCTGATTGTCGAGGGTGACAAGGTGACTGGCGTGGAAACCGCTACTGGTGAAGGCTTTGAAGGCCCTGTTATCTTGGCAACCGGGCACTCTGCCCGTGACGTTTACCAGATGCTTCATGACAGTGACATCGCCGTCGAGGCCAAAGGCATTGCCGTGGGCGTTCGCCTTGAGCATCCCCAGCGAATCATCGATCAGATACAATATCACAGTGTGTTGGGCCGTGGTGAATACCTTCCTGCCGCCGAGTACAATTTTGTCACCCAAGTGGACCATCGTGGCGTGTATTCATTCTGCATGTGTCCAGGCGGTTTCGTTGTCCCGGCAGTGAGTGAGCAAGACGGCCTCGTGGTCAACGGCATGTCGCCCAGCAACCGCGGCTCGCACTGGGCAAACTCAGGCATGGTCGTGGAATTGCATCCCGAAGACTTGCCCGACCAATATAAGAAATATGGCGTGCTGGCAATGATGAAGTTCCAGCAGGACATGGAGCGCCGCGCCTTTGCCGAGGCCGACAACACGCTGATTGCGGGAGCCCAGCGCATGAAGGATTTTGTTGATGGCAAATCGTCGCGCAACCTTCCGCCATCATCCTATCTGCCAGGTGTGCAGCCTTCCCGACTGGATTTGTGGATGCCGCCCTTTGTTGCCAACCGCCTACGCAAGGGCTTCAAGGTTTTTGGCAAGAATGCCCGTGGTTTCCTCACCAACGACGCCATCGTCATCGGTGTCGAGACCCGCACTTCATCGCCATTGCGTATTCCTCGTGACAATATGCTGCTGCACCATGTTACATTGCAGGGCCTTTATCCCTGTGGCGAGGGTGCCGGTTATGCCGGTGGCATCGTTTCCAGCGCAATTGACGGTGAACGATGTGCCGAGGCATTAGCAGATACTTTCAACGCCTAGTCGACATAAATAACAACAAAAACAACATTTTTTTGCTTGTTATACACAATATGGCGCGGATTTTGCAGTTAATGATGCGATTGGATTTTATTCATTAGACTTTTTACACAATTATGAAACAGAAAGAAATCATTTCGGCAGCCCTTCTCGCATTGAGCGTATTTTGCCTGGGCTGGTTTATCAAGGCTGGTATTGATGACTTTGCCAGCAAGGACCGCAAGGTCAGTGTTAAGGGTCTTGCCGAGCAGGAAGTGCCGGCCGACAAGGTGACGTGGCCCATAGTCTCCAAGGAAGTGGGCAACGACCTGCCGGGTCTTTATGACCGCATTGCCGCCACTCAAGCTAAAATCAAGTCCTTCTTGATTAAGGGCGGCGTGAAGGAAGATGAAATCAGCCTGAATGCTCCCCAGGTGGTCGATTTGACTGCTCGAGAGTATGAGACGAACAAGGCTTACCGCTATATCGTGACCTCGGTGCTTACCGTGACGAGTAAGAATGTGGACCAGGTGCGCAAACTCATCGCCAAGCAGGGCGACCTCTTGCGCGAGGGCGTTGCCATCACGGGTGACAGCTACGAGAACCAGATTCAATATGAATTTGTCGCCTTCAAGGAGATGAAGCCCAAAATGATGCAGGAAGCCATCGAGAATGCTCAGGTTACAGCCGAGCAGTTTGCCAAGAATTCGCACAGCAAGCTCAACAAGATCGTGAGTGCCGATCAGGGCCAGTTCTCCATCGAGAATCGTGACGAGTACACCCCATGGATCAAGAAAGTGCGTGTCGTCACCACAGTTACGTACTCATTGAAAAACTAAAATACGGCTACAGAAAAATCACTCAGGTCACAGCGGATATCATCGTTGTGACCTGATTTGTTATTGAAACCAGTAGAGACGCAAAATTTTGCGACTCCAGTTAACATGGCTCTATAATCAGTGCTTCTCAAGGGATAGGAGCTCTCGTTTGATATAAGTACCCGAGGCGTAACCTCCCAGAGTGCCATCGGCATTGATCACACGATGGCAAGGAACGACGATGGCAACAGGGTTGTTATGGTTGGCTTGTGCAACAGCACGTGCTCCCTTGGGATTGCCCAAGCGGGTTGCCTGTTCGCCATAGCTGATGGTCTCGCCATAGGGAATCTTTTGCAGCTCGTCCCATGCCTTGAGCTGGTAGTCGGTGCCTGTCACATGCAAGGGTAATGAGAACTCGCGACGGGTTCCGTCAAAATACTCGCCCAACTGCTTGATGCACTGCGAGAGCAGGGGAGAGAGCTCTTCTATCGGCTGCAGATTCAGTTTTTGGGCCAAATCGCCGATGTCATCTTTGTTCCAGCCGATATAGGCGATTCCCTTGTCACTGGCAGCGATAATTAGTGAACCCACAGGAGATGGTATCGTCGTGTGGCACAATTGGCCGGCGTGAACGGGAGAAATACCCAGTTCTGCGGCCTTGTCAAGCATGAGACGGTAGGCCGACGCATAGTCGTTGGTGATAACGCCGTCGAGAATGGCGTCCTTGATGGCATCCTTGATATACCCTACTGGACGGGAGGGTTCCAGGCCAAAGGTCGTCATGATTTCCTCGCCATCGATAGGGGGTTGGAAATTGCGCACCCGGTCTTTCTCCTCGATATCCACCAGTTTTTGCTTCACCAGGTCGAAGTTTTCGCGGAAACGCTGCACCTTGTTCTGGTTCTTGCTCGTTATGTCGGCTTTGCACAGCGTCATCAGGTCGTCAATGTCATCGCCCGCATCAAATAGCAGACGGCGCACGGCGCTGTCGGTCACCTCGTCCTCGACCAGCGCAATGGGGCGCATGTGCAGTCCAACGAGCTTCTTCACATATTTCATGTGCTCGTTGAGCGGCAGGCGCATCTTGGCAAAGATCTTGGGCACCATTTTCTCGCCCACGAAATTATGGTTATGGAACGTCCAGCCCAGCTGCGGGTCCCATCGCTTGGTGCGTGCCTTGCCCACATCATGCAGCAGAGCGGCCCAACGGAGCCATACGTCATCACTGACAGCAGCCACGTTGTCAAGCACCTGCAGGGTGTGCATGAAATTGTCCTTGTGGCCACGGCCGTTCACGGTCTCGATGCCCTTGAGCGCTGCCAGCTCGGGGAAAATGAGTGGCAACAGTCCGCACTGTTCCAGCAGCATCCAGCCGCGTGACGGTTGGGGCGAACGCATGATTTTCATCAGTTCCTCGGCAATGCGCTCACGGGTGATGATGCGGATGCGCTTGGCATTGCGGCGAATCGCCTCGAAAGTCTCAGGATAGATGTCAAAATCCAACTGTGTGGCGAACCTGACGGCACGCATCATCCTCAACGGGTCATCGCTGAAGGTGATGTCAGGATCCAGCGGAGTGCGGATAATGCGGCGCTCCATGTCGCCAATGCCGTCAAAGGGGTCAAGCAACTCGCCATAGCGCTCCTTGTTCAGGCAGATGGCCATGGCGTTAATGGTGAAATCGCGGCGTTTCTGGTCGTCGTCCAGAGTGCCATCCTCCACAATGGGATTGCGGCTCTCGCGGTGATAGGACTCTCGCCGTGCCCCGACAAATTCCAGTTCCCACTGGCGGGTCTTGACCTGGGCCGTGCCGTAGGTGCGGAAAACAGCCAAGTGGGCACGCTTGCCCAGACGGTTGGCCACAGCCCGAGCCACCTCGATGCCGCTGCCCACGGTCACAAAGTCCATATCATTGCTGGGCCGTTCAAGGAAAATGTCCCTGACATATCCACCAACGACATAGCACTCGCGGTGCAGCTCATCGGCGACACTTCCCACCAGTTTCATTACTGGCAGATTGACATGTTCGGCTATTATTTGACGGTTAATCACCATATTTTGCTGATTTGGACCGCAAAATTACGATTTTTTTTGCTCAGATGGAAATAAATTCATATCTTTGCACCGCATTTCAGCCCAAGAGGGGCATTTTGCATTTGATAAATCACTCAATTCCACTTCCCCCACTTTTACCGATACTTTTGTTGGGCAAAATTCTGGCCGGCTTGTTATATACACAATGCCAGTATAAATACAGAAAGTGTTTGGGAGTGATGAAATGGATTTTATATCACGACAATTATTGAAGCATTAACTAGAAATGGCGTGTACTCCAGTGCACGCTAAGATGCGATAAAAGGCAATCTTGCCCAAGCGCATCTTTTAGAACTTATATAAATATGTACAATATCAATCAACTCAATGAGATGAGCGACGAGCAGCTCCGCGATTTAGCCAAGTCAATGGGGATTAAACGTGTGGACTCAATTGATCACGATGATCTCGTCTATCAGGTCTTGGACCAGCAGGCCGAAACTGAAGCAGCCAATGCCTCGGAGCCTGTAAAACGTCGCCGCGAACGCATCCGCCAGCCCGCTGCTAAAGCAAATGGCAATGAGGTGACCAAGGATGATGCCGTCGCTACCAAAACCAACAAAAATAATCAAAAGAAAACTAAAGCTGAGGAAGCACCCAAAGCTGAAGATACCCCAAAAGAAGTAAAACCGACCATGTCTGCAGTAGAACAACCAGCCGAGGCAGAACCGCCTAAACGTAAGAGAGGACGTCCTTCGGCAGCCGAGAAAGCCGCTCGTGAAGCCGCTTTGAGCGAGGTTCAGGTTGACGATCAACAGGACGTAGCCAAAGACGCTGACGGCGAAACCGATGCCCAGAAGGAGGTGATGACCGCTGAACAGCCTGCACGTCGCCGTGGCCGCAAGCCCAAACAGACGATTGCAGAGCCCGTTTTGCCGTTTGATAACCTGGACGCACCGATTGACCAACAGGCATCAAACGAGGTTTTACTGCAAGAAGAACCCGAGCCTGTTCAATATGAACCGGTCATGGACGAAGATGTGGCTGAGACCGAGCAGACTGCTCCTATGGTTGAAAGTCGCGAGCGCGAAGATGTATCGCTGAACTCGTTCTTTAACACTGGTGGCTCGTTTACCTTCAAACCCCGTACCCAGCAGGAGCGTGAAGAGGCTCAGCGCCGTGCCGAGGAAGAGCGTAAACGTCAGGCCGAAGAAGCTGCTGTCGCTCCCATTGTCATCCAGGAGCCTAAAGTGGTGAAGGAAAGCAAGAAGAACAAGCGCAAGATGAAACAGCAGCAACAGCAGCAGATTGCCGATGTGAATCCTTATCTTGAACAGCCCTATAACTTTGATGGTATTCTGGAGGCTCAGGGTGTGCTTGACATCGCTCCCGAGGGTTATGGTTTCCTGCGCTCGAGCGACTACAACTACCTGACTTCTCCTGATGACATCTATGTGCAACAATCACAGATCAAGGCTTACGGCCTCAAGACCGGTGACGTCATTGAGGGCACTATTCGTCCGCCCATGGAGGGAGAGAAATACTTCCCCATGAGCGAGATCCGTCTGATAAACGGACGCACTCCTTCTTATGTGCGCGATCGTGTCCCCTTCGAGCATCTGGTGCCTCTGTTCCCTAACGAGAAGTTTAATCTTGTCAGCAAGACTCATCCCACCGTTTCGCAGCGTGTAGTGGATATGTTCTCGCCCATCGGCAAGGGTCAGCGCGGCCTCATCGTCGCTCAGCCCAAGACCGGTAAGACCATGCTCTTGAAGGAGATTGCCAATGCCATCTCGGAGAATCACCCCGAGACTTACATGATTATTCTGCTCATCGACGAGCGCCCCGAGGAGGTGACCGATATGGCCCGCAGTGTGAATGCGGAGGTGATCGCATCTACCTTTGACGAACCCGCCGACCGCCACGTCAAGATTGCTGACCTGGTATTGAGCAAGGCCAAGCGCCTGGTGGAATGCGGTCACGATGTGGTGATCCTGCTTGACTCGATCACTCGTCTGGCACGTGCCTATAACACGATAGCCCCTGCATCAGGTAAGATTCTGACCGGTGGTGTCGATGCCAACGCATTGCAGCGTCCCAAGCGCTTCTTTGGTGCCGCACGCAATATCGAGGGAGGCGGTAGCTTGACCATCATTGCTACGGCGCTCACAGAAACCGGCTCTAAGATGGATGAGGTCATCTTTGAGGAATTCAAGGGAACCGGTAACATGGAGTTGCAGCTCGACCGCAAGCTTTCCAACAAGCGCATCTTCCCCGCTGTGGATGTGATGGCTTCGAGTACCCGTCGCGACGACCTGCTCTTGCCGCAGGATACCTTGAACAAGATGTGGATCATCCGTCGTTTCTTGAGCGACCGCACCTCGGTCGAAGCTATGGAGTTTGTCAAAGAACGCATGGACCGCACTCGCGACAACGAGGAGTTCCTGCTCACCATGCAACAGGAATAATTCCGTTTTTCAGTCATTAAGGACGATGGGACGTATCATGGGCATCGACTATGGGCGCAAGCGCACTGGCGTCGCTGTGACCGACCCGCTGCAGATTGTGGCGGGCAATCTGGCCACAGTGCCCACCCATACGCTTATGCAGTTCATCAAGGATTATATTGCCCATGATCCGGTAGACCGGATTGTCGTTGGCAAGCCCACACAACTCAACGGTGAACCCAGTGAGAGCATGAAATACATCACCCCCTTTGTCAACCGCCTGAAAAAGGAGTTGCCCGACATGCCCGTGGTGATGTATGATGAGCGCTTCACCAGCACGATAGCCCACCAGGCGATGATCGACGGTGGCATGAAGAAAAGTGACCGACGCGACAAGTCGCGTGTCGATGCCATCGCTGCGACCATCATCCTTAATGATTACTTGCAAAGCATATACAATCAACCAAATACTTAATCTATGATATTACCTATTTATATATATGGTCATCCCGTGTTGCGCGCCGAGAACGCGGAGGTCACTCCTGATTATCCCAATCTGCAAGAGCTCATTGAGAACATGAAGGAGACCATGTATCACACACAAGGTATCGGCATTGCCGCTCCTCAAGTGGGCGTTAACGCCCGCATCGTTTATATCGATGTGGATGTGTTGGCCGAGGATTTTCCTGAACTGAAAGATGTGCGCATGGTGCTTATCAATCCCAAAATCACCGTTGACGAGAGCGCTTCGCCAGTTACACGCGAAGAGGGCTGCCTGAGTGTGCCCGGCATTCATGAAAACGTACAACGCATCGAGAAAATCCATCTCGCCTGGCAGGACGAGCAGTTCCAGCAGCATGAGAAAGACATTGAGGGTTATCTTGCGCGTGTGGTGCAACACGAGTGCGACCACCTGGAAAAGACCCTGTTTGTAGACCGCATTTCACCCATCCGCAAACAGATCATCCGCAGCAAACTCAACAATATGATGAAGGGGAAAGTCTCTTGTGATTACAAGTGCAAGATTGCTCCCGCAAGGCGGAAAAAATAAAAAAGTGGAAGATGTCTCCCGACAGCCTCCACAAACCTTAAATCTAATACCATGAAAAACACACGTACAAATGTACTATGGTTTTTTTGAATCTTACAAACATTTTAAGAACTTTTTATATTTTTATATAAAAATTTAGGATTTAAACTACGGTAATCAAGAGTGGGTCGTAGTGATATCATATAAATGATGTTTGTGACCTTACTGGCGAGAAGAATTAAAGCGGCTGCTCCGTCATTGGGGCAGCCGCTTTCCTGAATTATTCTCTCTCTCAATCTTGATTCTATAATCAGAACTTCATACCGAAGGCAATCTGGATGTTGCCGTTCTTCTCGTGGCTGTCAGGAATATCAAACACGTTGGTTAAGCCCAAGGTGTAACGTGCCTGAACAAAGGCGTTCTCGGTCAGGTTGTAGGTGCCACCCAGTGCTACTCCAAAGTCAACGGTTTTGGTGTTATCCTTCAGATCAATACTCTCTTTTGCCTCGACGTTTGCGAGCTTGCCCGAAGCGGTCATCTTGCTATACACGTTGAAGCCTGCCTGCGGGCCGAAGTCGATGCTGAAGTTGGGCGTTGCATAGAACTTGAGCATCAAGGGAACATTGATGTAGTTGGTGTGGAATGTGCCTTTTGCTTTAATAAGACCATCGAAATCATCATCATAAACATCTCCGGTTGCTTTGCCGCCCTGTGCAGCAAAAACGACCTCGGGAGCGATAGCAAACTTAGGACTGAACTTGTATTCCAACATCAAACCTACTTGGTAGTTGGGCTGTATGCCATGAGGTGCATCTTCACCCCAAAAATGAGTCAAATCAAAACCGACCTTTGCACCAAATTGTACTTGAGCCATTGCGCTCATGCTAACGATTGCAACTGCAATCAAAACAAAAACTTTCTTCATAATCTTTTCTTTAATTAATACGATTGGGTTGTTTTCTTGTTTATATGCTTATTTACGAAAAAACGATTCTTTGACACTTGGAAACCCGCTTGGTTTAATCAAGCAGGCTTAAAACTACCAATTATATGAAAATTGGGACACTTTGCCGCCCATAAAGGACACCCTATTTGTTATACTGCTTGCAATACTGCTGGATACCGCAGTTCAGGCAATCGGGGCGAAGTGATTTGCATACATACCGCCCATGCAGCAATATCCAGTGGTGAGCCTTGAAGCGTAATGGAGCGGGAATGTGGCGGCTCAGTTCGCGTTCAACGTCGTCAGGAGTTTTGCCTTGTGACAAGCCCAAACGGTGCGAAACGCGATAGACATGAGTGTCAACAGGAATTGTCGGTTGGCCAAAGGCTGCGCCCATCACTACATTGGCCGTCTTGCGTCCCACGCCGGGCAGCGAGGTCAGGTACTTCATGTTGTCGGGCACCTGGCCGTCAAACTCATCTACCAGCATCCTGGCCATGGCCTGCAAGTGGGCAGCTTTGCTGTTTGGATAGGAAACGCTCTTGACGTAGTGAAGGATTTCCTCGACGGTGGCCGCGGCCATGGCTCGCGGAGTGGGGTAGGCTTGAAACAGGGCAGGAGTGACCATATTCACCCGCTTGTCGGTGCATTGGGCACTCAACATCACTGCCACAAGCAGTTCGTACGGACTGCCGTGCTGCAATTCGGTCTCGGGATTGGGCTGAGCCTGCTGGAAGTACTCCAGTATTCCCTGATATCGCTCCTTAATTGTCATGCTAGTTTTATTGCAAAGCCTGTCATTTGCCGTAGAGCCAGGTTCCCTGTGCCGTGACTGAGTCACGGCACCTCTCTAAACCCTAAACTCTATACTCTAAACTTTTTTACCGCCAAGCGGTAAAAACTCAATGTGCGCTCTTGAACTCGTCAAGGAAGCGGACATCGTTCTCGCTGAACATGCGCAGGTCCTTCACCATATACTTGAGGTTGGTGATACGCTCCACGCCAAGGCCGAAGGCATAGCCGCTATATACGGTGCTGTCGATACCGCTGGCTTCAAGCACGGCGGGATCCACCATGCCGCAACCCAGAATCTCGACCCAACCCGTGTGCTTGCAGAAACCGCAGCCCTTGCCGCCGCACAGCATGCAGGTCACGTCCATCTCGGCGCTGGGCTCGGTGAACGGGAAGTAGCTGGGACGCAGACGAATCTCGGTCTCGGTGCCGAAAAGCTCCTTGGCGAAGTGCAGCAGCACCTGCTTCAGGTCGGCAAAGGTCACATTTTTGTCAATGTATAGGCCCTCAATCTGGTGGAAGAAGCAGTGGGCGCGGGCCGTGATGGCCTCGTTGCGGTAAACACGGCCGGGGCAGATGATGCGGATGGGCGGCTGCTGACGCTCCATCGTGCGCACCTGTACCGAGCTGGTGTGGCTCCTGAGCACGATGTTGCGGGTCACATCCTGTTCGTTCTTCTCGATGAAGAAGGTGTCCTGCATGTCGCGGGCGGGATGGTCAGCGGCAAAGTTCAGCGCACTGAACACGTGCCAGTCATCCTCAACCTCTGGTCCGTCGGCAATGGTAAAGCCCAGACGCGAGAAAATGTCGATGATCTGCTTGCGAACCACCGAGATGGGGTGACGAGTACCCAGTTCAGCCGGGAAAGCGGGACGGGTGATGTCAATCTTGTTCTGCTCCTTGGCCTGCTGCTTGGTGGCCTCACGCAGGGCGTTAATCTTCTCGGTCGCCAGGTTCTTCAACTCATTGAGTTTCTGGCCCAATTCGCGTTTCTGCTCGGGGGGCACATCACGGAACTCGTTGAATAAAGCGGTTACTTCACCTTTCTTGCTCAGATATTTGATACGCAAAGCCTCCAAGGCCTCCTCATTCTCAGCCTTGAGGTCAGCAATTTGCGCCTTCAGCGCCTCTATTTTGTCCTTTAACATAGTCTTCTCTATTGAATTAACGTGCAAAAGTACATAAAAAAAATAGAGACGCAAAATTTTGCGTCTCTATATTCAATAAACGGTTAGTTTAAATTACGTAATTAGTAATTTTGCTTTACGGTTCGCGACCCTCGACGATGGCCTCGGTGTCACGGGCAATCATGTATTCCTCGTCGGTGAGGACGACAACAACCTTGACTTTGCTGTCGGGCGTACTGATCTCGCCTTCCTTGCCGCGCCACAGGGTGTCGTTGAGCTCCTCGTCAATCTTCACGCCCAGGTAGGACAGGTTGCGGCACACACGCTTGCGGGTCTGGAACTGGTTCTCGCCCACACCGCCCGTGAAGGCGATGATGTCCACACCGTTCAACTCGGCAGCATAGGCGCCGATAGTCTTGAGAATGCGCAGCTCGTACATGTCGAGAGCCAGCTGAGCACGCTCGTTGTGGTCCTTCTCGGCAGCGTCAACTACGTCACGCATGTCGCTGCTCACGCCAGTGATACCCAGCACGCCGCTCTTCTTGTTGATGATGTTGAGCATTTCCTTGGGACTGAGGTTGTATTTCTCCATGAGGAACAGCAATGCACCGGGATCGACGTCACCCGAGCGGGTACCCATCATCAGACCCTCGGTGGGGGTCAGACCCATTGTGGTGTCGATGCTCTTGCCGTCCTTGATGGCGCTGATGCTGGCGCCGTTACCGATGTGGCAGCAGATGATGCGCTTGCCCTCGGGAGTGGTGCCCAGCATCTCGCACACGCGCTGAGCGATGAAGCGGTGGCTAGTGCCGTGGAAGCCGTAGCGGCGAACGTGGTCATTGGTATAGTACTCCATGGGCAGCGGATACATGAATGCCGACTTGGGCATGGTCTGGTGGAAAGCAGTGTCAAACACAGCCACCTGGGGCACATTGGGCAATACGGCCTCGATAGCCTCGATGCCTGCCATGTTCACGGGATTGTGCAGCGGGGCAATGCCGTAGCACTCGCGAATCATCTCCTTCACCTCGTCGGTGATGAGGACACTGCGGCTAAACTTCTCGCCACCATGCACCACGCGGTGACCAACGGCGTCGATTTCCTTCAGGTCCTTGATGCAGCCATATTCGGGGTTGATCAAGGCATCGAGGATAGCCTTGATGGCACCCTTGTGGTCGATAAGGCCCAGGTCGATGTTCTTCTTGCTGCCATCGTCGAATTTCAACTTGATGAAACCGTCGGGCAGACCGATTTTCTCCACACCACCCTCGGCGAGGGTCTTGTTCTCCTTAATCTCGATGAGTTTATACTTGGCAGAGCTGCTGCCGCAATTCAATACTAAGATATTCATTATTATATAGTCTTTAATATTTCTCTAATCACTTATCACTAATCACTTATCACTAATCACTAATCACTAATCTATTTGTTGATCGCCTGGTTGCAGGTCAGGATCACGGTGCGGTAGATGTCGTCATCGTTGCAGCCGCGCGACAAATCGTTGACGGGAGCGGCAAGACCTTGCAGGACGGGACCTACGGCCTTGGCTCCAGCGATGCGCTGAACCAGCTTGTAAGCGATGTTGCCCACACCCAGGTCGGGGAAGACGAGCACGTTGGCATGGCCGGCAATAGTGCTGCCGGGAGCCTTGCTGGCGCCCACACTGGGCACAATGGCGGCATCGGCCTGCAACTCACCGTCAATCTTCAGGTTGGGATTCATCTCAAGGGCCAGGCGGGTAGCCTCAACAACCTTGTCCACGCGCTCATGCTTGGCACTGCCCTTGGTCGAGAAGCTCAGCATGGCAATCTTGGGATCGTCGATTTCGGCCAGCGCGCGTGCGGTGCGGTCGGCGCTCACGGCAATCTGTGCCAACTGCTGGGCATCGGGATCGGGAACGACAGCGCAGTCGGCAAACACCATCACACCATTGTGGCCGTAGGGCGAACCCTCGGGCAACAGCATCAGGAATGCGCCGCTCACGGTGCTGATACCGGGAGCAGTTTTCAATACCTGGAAGGCAGCACGCAGCACGTTGCCTGTGGTGTTCATGGCACCGGCAACTTGGCCGTCGGCATCACCGTTCTTGATAATCAGGCATCCCAAGTACAGGGGGTCGAGCACCTTCTTGCGGGCGTCCTCGATGGTCACACCCTTGGCTTTGCGCAGCTCATAGAACAGCTGAGCGTATTTCTCGACAGCTTCGGCGTTGTTGGGATTAACCACCGTAGCCTTGTCGATGTTTTCGAGGCCCAGCTCAGCGGCCTTGGCCAGAATTTCGGCCTTGTCGCCAATGAGGACGATGTCGGCGATGCCATCGGCGATAATGCGGTTGGCGGCCGTTAAGGTGCGGGGTTCAGTACTCTCGGGAAGGATGATGCGCTGCCTGTTGGCAATCGCGTTGCTCTTGAGTTTCTCAAACAAAGGTTCCATTGTTCTCTTTTTAAATCGTATTTTAGGAAAATTGATTATTCACGTTTAATTGCCCCAAAGGTAATGCTTTTTTCCCAATTACGGTGCAACTAATATTAAAAACATATTGATTAAAAAAACAGACAACTCAGATTGTGAAAATCCAAGTTGTCTGATTGATTAAATCTTAGCAGTTTAGCGCCTTAGCGTGAAGCCCAAGAGCGCGGATGCCAATTAGTTAAATTCGTTTAATTCGCCGACCTATAAAATCTTAGCGGCTCTGCGCCTTAGCGTGAGGCCAAATCGGCAGGCTAGGGTTACTCGCCCAGGATGGCTGCTACGCCGGGCAGGGTCTTGCCCTCGATGGCCTCGAGCATGGCACCACCGCCGGTCGAAACGTAAGATACCTTATCAGCAAGGCCGAACTTGTTGACAGCAGCAACCGAGTCACCACCGCCCACGAGTGAGTAAGCACCATTCTGGGTTGCCTCGGCCACATACTTAGCGATTTCGCCGGTACCGTGTGCAAAGTTCTCAAACTCAAATACGCCTACAGGACCGTTCCACAGGATGGTCATGGAGTCGAGGATGATCTTCTTCCAGTTCTCAAGCGATGCTTCGCTGGCGTCCATGCCCTCCCATCCGTCGGGAATGTTGTAGATGTCAACAGTCTGGCGGTTAGCGTCATTGGAGAAGCTGTCACCGGCTACAGTAGCTACCGAGAGGCTCAGGTTCACGCCTTTCTCCTTGGCAGCGGCGATGACGTTCAGAGCCTCGGGCATCAGGTCGTCCTCGTGCAGCGAGTCGCCGATGTGGCCACCCTGTGCCTTGATGAAGGTATAACCCATACCACCGCCGATGATGAGGTTATCCACCTTGTCGAGCAGGTTCTTGATAACCGACAGCTTAGATGAAACCTTGCTGCCGCCGATGATAGCGGTGAAGGGGTGCTGAGCATTCTTCATCACGTTGTCGATGGCGGTCACTTCCTTCTCCATCAGGTAACCCAGCATCTTGTGGTCATTGTCAAAGAAGTCGGCGATAACGGCCGTGGATGCGTGACGGCGGTGAGCGGTACCGAAGGCATCGTTCACATATACGTCAGCATAGCTGGCCAGGGTCTTGGCAAACTCGGTTTGGCGGGCCTTCATCTCCTTCTTGGCAGCATCATAGTTAGGATCATCCTTCTCGATACCAACGGGCTTGCCTTCCTCCTCGGGGTGGAAGCGCAGGTTCTCGAGCAAGAGCACCTCACCGGGCTGCAGCTCATCGGCTTGGGCCTTGGCATCGGCACTATCCTGAGCAAACTTCACAGGGGTGCACAACGCAGCGGCTACAGCACTGGTAATCTGGCTCAGTGACAATTTATGGTTGATTTTGCCTTTGGGCTTGCCCATGTGTGACATGATGATGAGCGCACCGCCGTCGGCAAGAATCTTCTTTAATGTGGGGACTGCACCACGGATGCGGGTGTCGTCGGTGATTTCTCCTTTTTCGTTCAGGGGTACGTTAAAGTCTACGCGCACGATTGCCTTCTTACCGGCAAAATTAAAATCATTGATTTTAGCCATGTTGTTATTAAATGTATGAATTGTTGATAACTGTTATGATCTATTTAAACTGCAAAGTTAAGAAATTATCTTTAAATGAAGTCCGTTTTATGGAAAAAATCATTTTTTTAGCGGTGATTTCTGCTATTTTGCCATTTTTAAGAATTTACATCGGCCAATAACGGACTTTTTGCGCTATATTTGCCCTCTGTAAACTAAAAAATATGTGTAGATATGAAAAAAGCACTATTATTATTGTTTTCAGCATTAATGATTTCCTGTAGCCTGTATACTCGCAATGCCGACGATATCATTAACGACCTGCGTGATGCTAGGCATGCCGAATATGTCAACGTGGGCAGTGGCTTACTGGGACTAGGACGCATTTTATCGCCTACCTTGTCAGAATCGAGCATCGGCATCAATTCGGTGCAAGTGCTTGATTTGAGTAAATGCAACGGCAATGTCCGCGATAAGTTCCGCAAACGCCTGCAGAATCTTTATAAGAACCGCTACTACGAGGAAATAATGACCAACCAGCGTGGCGACGACAATCTCATGGTGCTTGCACGACGTGATGGCCAGTACGTCACCGAGCTTGTCCTTGCGAATGCTAGTATGACGACCGATGCCCTGGTTGTCATTAACGGACACATCAATATCGAGAACGTTGAGCGAATCATCAACGACAGAAGCAACTACTTTATCAAGTAGCTTTTGGGTTGTGATTCAACGGGGCGGGAATTACCGGTAAGGTATGTTCCCAGTGTTTTGATGCAATATCCCTATCGCATTGTTTCCTACACATTAGATTAGAAGATAAATCATTCACTAAATATTTTATTCACAATGAAAGAGAGAATTCAAGAGCAATTCAAAAATCGTTTCGGCACCGATTGCGTGGTTTATGCTTCGGCTGGCCGCATCAACCTGATCGGAGAACACACCGACTATAACGGTGGTTTTGTATTTCCGGGAGCCATTGACAAGTACATCATGGCTGCAATCAACATTAACGGTACCGACAAGGTGCGTGTCTACAGTATGGACATGGACGCCTACAGCGAGTTCGGCCTCAATGAGGAGGATGCACCTCAGGAGCAGTGGGCGCGCTACATCTTTGGCGTTTGCCGCGAGACCATCAAGCGCGGCGGCACGGTCAAGGGCTTTGACACGGTGTTTGCGGGCAATGTGCCCCTGGGAGCTGGTCTGTCTTCATCTGCAGCGCTTGAGTCCTGCTTCGCCTTTGCGCTGAATGACATGTTTAACGACAACAAGATTGACAAGTTCGAGCTGGCAAAAATCGGCCAAAGCACTGAGCATAACTACTGTGGCGTGAACTGTGGCATCATGGACCAGTTCGCCAGCGTGTTCGGCAAGAAGGACTGCCTGATGCGCCTCGATTGCCGTTCGCTTGAGCACGAGTATTTCCCCTTCCACCCCGAGGGCTACAAGCTGGTGCTGCTCAACAGCAAGGTGAAGCACGAACTGGTGGATTCGCCCTATAACAAGCGCCGTGAGTCCTGCGAGCGTGTGGCAGCAACCCTGGGTGTTGAGACCCTGCGTGATGCCACCTATACCATGCTGGCCGACATTCGCGACAAGGTGAGCGATGAGGACTATCGTCGTGCCCGCTTCGTCATCGGCGAGAAACAGCGTGTGCTTGACGTGTGCGATGCGCTGGAGCGTGGCGACTACGAGACCGTTGGCCGTTGCATGTTTGAGACGCATGATGGCCTGTCAAGGGACTATGAAGTGAGCTGCGAGGAGCTGGACTACCTCAACGATGTGGCCCGCGAGTGCGGCGTGACCGGTTCGCGCATCATGGGCGGCGGCTTTGGCGGCTGCACCATCAACCTGGTCAAGGATGAGCGATATGACAACTTCATCGCGACTGCCAAGCAGAAATTCAATGCAAAATACGGACATGAGCCCGAGGTGATCAACGTCATCATCAGCGACGGTGCTCACAAAGTGGTGGACTGACATGAAGAGCATCAGAATCGACACATTTGAAACTGAGCGTGGCGAAATCACCACCTATGAACTCATCAATGCCAGTGGTGCAAGTGTGAAACTGTCGTCGCTGGGCGCAGGCATCTTGGAAATCAAGGTTCCCGACCGTGACGGCAAACTGGCCGACGTGGTGCTGGGTTATAAGGAACTGAAGGACTATTTCTTTGACGGCCCCTGTGCCGGCAAGGTCCCTGGACGATTTGCTAACCGCATCTGCAAGGGACAGTTCGAACTGGATGGCAAGGCCTACCAGCTCAACTGCAACCATCAGGGTAAGCACCACCTGCATGGTGGCAATGTTGGCTTCCAGAACAAGATTTGGGAGTGCGACATGGATGGTGATACCGTGGTCTTCACGCTCGAGAGCCCCGATGGCGACGAGAACTATCCTGGCTGCCTCAACGCACGTGTGGCCTATACCTGGAGCGACGACAATGTGCTCAAGATCGACCTTGGCGCCGTGACCGATGCTCCCACGGTATTGAACCTGACCAACCACACCTATTTTAATATGGCTGGCGAGGACAGGGAGGGCACAGCACTCAACCAGGTGCTGCAGCTCAACTGTTCGCGCTTTCTGGTGACCGACGAGGACATCATCCCCACGGGCGAAATGGCACCCGTCGAGGGCACGCCGATGGACTTCACGCAACCCAAGGTGGTCGGTCGTGACATCAAGCAGGATTTCCCTGCTTTGAACATTGGCAAGGGCTACGACAGTTGCTGGGTTATCGACGGCTATGAGGACGGCGATTTGCACTTGGCTGCTGTGCTGTGTGACGAGACTTCAGGCCGCAAGGTCGAAATCAGCACCGACCAGCCTGGCGTTCAAGTCTATACGGGTAATTGGCTGGAAGGCTGCCCCATGAGCAAGAGCGGCAAACAGTATCATGACTATGACGGCGTAGCCATCGAGTGCCAGGGCATTCCCGATGCTCCTAACCATGATAATTTCCCGTCAGCGGTCCTTCGCCCCGATGAGGAATACCGCCGCACTATCATCTTTGACTTCAAAACCATCTAATAACTAAAAACTAACATGAAACCTACATTATTTGTACTTGCTGCAGGCATGGGCAGCCGTTATGGTGGCCTCAAGCAGCTCGATGGTCTGGGCCCTCACGGTGAGACCATCATGGACTATTCTATTTATGACGCTATACACAGCGGTTTTGGCAAAGTGGTCTTTGTGATCCGCAAGGACTTTGAGGCTGACTTCCGCGAGAAGATCCTGTCCAAATACGAAGGCCATATTCCAGTTGAACTCGTCTTCCAGGGCCTGAACGATCTGCCCGAGGGCTTCACATGCCCTGCCGAGCGCGCAAAGCCATGGGGCACCAACCATGCACTGCTGATGGGCAAGGACGTCATAAACGAGCCCTTTGCCATCATTAATGCCGATGACTACTATGGCCGCAACAGCTTCGAGGTGATGGCTGCCGAATTGTCGTCATTGCCCGAGGACAGCAAGGGTCATTACAGCATGGTGGGCTTCAAGGTGGGCAATACCATGAGCGAGAGCGGCACAGTGGCACGTGGCGTGTGTGAGACCCGCGACGGCCTGCTCACTGGTGTTGTAGAGCGTACGAGTATCGGTTATGATGCCGACCACAACATCGCGTTCACCGACGAGAACGGCGATGTGCAGCATCTGGAATTCGATACCCCAGTATCGATGAATTTCTGGGGCTTCACTCCCGATTACTTCGCTCACAGTGAGGCTGCATTTATCGACTTCCTCAAGGAAAGCATCGACAAGCCCAAGGCCGAATTCTTCATCCCCACCGTTGTTAATGAAATGGTCAACAACGGCACAGCTCAGGTTAAGGTCCTTACCACCGAGAGTAAGTGGTTTGGTGTGACCTATGCTGCAGACCGTCAGGGTGTAGTTGACAAGTTTGCAGAACTTCACGCCACCGGCGTTTATCCTGAAAAGATGTTCTGATTACTCCTGCCGGCATTGCTGCCAGATGGATAAAGATAAAATCCCGTGAGGCAATATTTTGTCCTCTCGGGATTTTTTGTATTTTTGCGGCATGAAAAGATCTCGACGTCCCCTAAAACCGATTAAAAAGAATACCCTCAAGCGCAGACTCAAGGCTTTTGATCTGCGTCTTGATCGCCGTCAACAACGTGGACACTCGCCACGTCCTGCTGATGAAACGATGCGCACGTGCACAAATTGCGGTGAGCAGTATAAAGGTCGTTTTTGCCCGCAGTGTGGGCAGGCAGGCTCTTGGGACCGCTTCTCCTGGCGTAGGACTATATTGAATTTTCTCGACATTTGGGGATTGGGTAACCGACCGATGTTCCGTACGATAATGGAACTCTTTTGGCGCCCTGGCTATATGGTGCGTGACTATTTGCTTGGGCACCGTCAGCTTTATTTCCCGCCATTCAAGCTGCTTGCCGTGACCATGGCATTGACACTGTTTATCAATTTTCTCACAGGTGCTGAGATTGATTCCTTCTTGGGCTCGATTGCCAGTGAAATACATGTCGAGAAAATGAACTTGTCACCAACCCTTGCATCTGTTGCTCAGAGCTTGGTCAATGTTGCTCAATTCCTGTCTGATCACCCACTGTATGAAGTGTTGATTTTGGTCCTCTTCATGGTTTGTTGTATTCGTGTGGCTTTCCGCAGGGTAGGGGATTACAATTTTGTGGAGACCTTTATCTTCATGATATTTGTAATCAGTCAGATTTATATCTGTAATCTGTTTGCTACACCCATCAAGAGCCTCTATATTTTAGCTGAAAAACAGTTGCTTGCTTCTTCGTCCCCAATCATGTTGGGAATAGGTGGTTTAGTGTCAATCGTTGCTGAACTTATCAAATGGGCTTTTTATCTGTTTACGTTTTACCTATATGTTTCTGATTTCCATCAGTTCTACGGCTTGACCTGGAAAGCGACTATCAGGCGTTTGCTTTTTGCGGTATTTGTTGCTTTCTTTGTAGTATGCACGCTGGTCGCTATAGGCGGCGCGACTTATGAGAAAGGGATAGAATGGGGTGTTTGCATACTGCTGATGGCGATCTTGTTCTTCTTGACCTACATTTTTGCCAGCAGTATTCTGCACAGGAGCAAACCGGTGGCCAACAGGTACGTATTTTCTCTGAGTAAAGTGACTTCTTACTCGTTGATAATAGCCATGCCTTTTTTGTCGGCCATTGTGAGCAAATTGATTTGTGGTCATCATAATGTCTGGATATTTTTAGCGGTAACGTTATGCTGCTGCGCTCTCTCAGCCGCTATCGCATTCTTCCCCGGTTTCATCCATAAGAAGTACAGCTGCAAGGTTAAAACTAGCAAAGAATAATCAATGATGAGAATAAATATATCCGTGAGCTCTTCGCATGTGGAAGATAGCTCACGGATAATACTATGTCAATTAAAAACTAGCGACGTAGCAGGTGGTTGAGTACCAGCCAGCCGCCTACAGCTTGCAGCAACATGCCAGGCCATCCCAGTTTCCAGTCTTGTAACGCACTGGCAAGGCTACCGGTCATGGCCCATTCAATCAATCCGCCAACGAGCTGATATCCAAGTACCACGGCGATGAGAGCCAGCAGTGATGCGCCCTTGCTACGGTTGGCAATCCATGCAGCCGCAAGTGCAAGTAACACGCCCTTAATCATGATAATGGGCAGTGCGGCAGCAGGAGGCATGCCGAATAAAGCCGAATTCACTAGCGGTGACAGTACAGCCGTCAACAGGCCCACGCGGAAGCCGAACTTATAGGCAGCAATCAGCGTGAAAAAGTAGATGGGCAACAGAATGAGACCACCTTGCGGGAACAGGTGGCACAACTGCGGTAACGCGATATTGCCCACAACAAACAACAGAGTTAACAGATAGGTGCGCATCTCGCGCCAGCCTAACGAATACAGGTTGATAACTGCGTTTCTTTCCATTTTCGTTTCTTGTTTTGATGGTTTCTTCGTGGCAAAGATACTGATTTTCTTTTTCACCAACAAGGAAAAACAGCCATGTTTCGATGATATACAGCATTTTTTTTGTTCAAAATAGTGGGTATCAGCATGATTTTTACTACTTTTGTGGTTTGAAATTATTGGTCCCCGGATGCCGGGGGTATGGTTTGTTGAAATAAAGGTTTAATCCGTTTGGAATATGAAAAGGAATCTATTATGCCTGGTGCTTGCCTGGCTGTTTTTGGGTGTGGTGTGCCCTCATAACATGAGGGCTCAGTCCAATCAAGATTATTACGAGGCATTCCTCGAGGTGAACGGCTCGCTCAGTGAGTTCTCGCTTTACCAGTTACGTCAGGCCGGTGTGCTGATTACAGGCCGCTATGACGGCTTTATGACTGTGCGCATCAAGAACGATGTCGACCCCTTCTCGCTGCTCGACATTGAGGGCATAGAATATGTGACCAAGGCGTTGACACTGCTCACCAGTAGCGACACTGCCCGCTACATGTCAAATGTGGAACCCGTGCATCTGGGCGAAGGATTGGAGGGGCCCTATACGGGCGAAGGCGTTATTGTGGGCATTATTGACTGCGGTTTTGACTTCAGCCATATCAACTTCTTGAATCAAAATGGTTCATCACGAGTCAAGGCTGTGTATTTGCCACTCGATACTACCAGCACTCCTCCCATCGTCAACCTGGTGCGCCTGCCAGGAAGTGCTTATGAGACACCTAGCGAAATTGCTAGTCTCACTACTGACGACAATGCCAGTACCCACGGCACGCTGACTGCAGGCCTTGCTGCTGGAGGATACCGGGATAATGGATGGTACGGCATGGCTCCTGAAGCCGATATCGTGATGTGCGGTATGCCCGAAGGCGAACTCAACGATGTCAGGGTGGCCAATTGTATCAGCTATATTATGGATTATGCCCGCCGCAAGATGAAGCCCTGTGTGATCTCCATGAGCCTGTGCTCCAATGTGGGATCACACGACGGCACGTCTTACCTGAACCGCCTGTGCGAACAAGTCACGGGTGCAGGTCGAATCATTGTGGCTTCGGCAGGCAACGACGGTGCCTATAACGTGACTGCCCATCGTTCGATTGCTAATTCCAACGACACCGTGTTCACGTTGCTCAATGGATTCCGCGGTGCTACTGAGTATACCGGCTATGTCAATGCCAGGAGCAACGCCAAAAAACCGTTTAACACCCGCTTGATTGTTGTCAATACCATCACGGGCGAGGTGCTGTACCGCTCGCGCGCCATCGGTGCCACATCCACGGGTGTCGTCGCAAATCTCTCGACTGAGACCGACTCTGTGCTGGCTCGTTATTTCACGGGCGTTGTGGAGATTATCGGTTCGATAGAGTCTAATGGCAAACCTAACTCGATGAGCCGCTTAAACATGCTCGCCAAGAGCAACAGCTATTGTTTGGGTTTCCAATACTTCTCACCATCAACCAATGAATTGGCTATCTTTACGTCAAAATATGCCTACATCGACAGTTATGGTTTTTCGTGGGCTCTGAAAGGATCATCGGTAGGTTCTATCAGTGACATCGCAACAACCGACAGCGTGATTTCTGTAGGTTCTTATAACAGTCGCCAGACTGTCCCCTTGAGGGATGGATCAACATATTTCCGTCCCAACAGCAAACCTGGATATCTGTCCTCTTTCTCCTCTTTCGGACCTGATGAGAACGGTATATCTCGTCCCGACATCTGCGCTCCTGGAAGTGTGCTGGTGTCGTCGGCAAACCGATATTTTGTAAATCCTCCCAATCTGCAGTACTGGCAGCCCTCAGCTTGGGTTAATGGTGTGGAATATACCTATTCACCTGACTTGGGCACATCGATGTCGGCTCCTATTGTCGCTGGTACTATCGCATTGTGGTTGCAGGCCAACCCCAGTCTATCGGTGAATGACGTTCGAGATATTCTCAAGTATTCTGCTCGTCAGGATGAATATGTCAAACCCGCTGACCGTCAACGATGGGGCGCTGGCAAGCTGGATGCCTATGCCGGACTGTTGCACGTCTTGAAACTTGATGAGATTGTTGGTGACGTAAATGGTGACCGCGAGGTGAATATTGCTGACATCAATGTCGTGATCAGTATCATTCAGGGCGAAGAAGTCTCAGCTGATTTTCTTAGGAGAGCCGACGTGAACAAAGATGATGAAGTCAACATCAGTGACGTAAACAGGATTATTGAGATCATCTTGAATAGCTAATCAGGTGTACATCTGACGGGTATGCGGTTAAAGTTGACGATGTTGGGCCTGGCCGTGATAGCCATGACTGCCTTGGCGTCGGCACCATTGAGTGTGGCGTCGAGGCTGTTGTTGTCCCATCGGCCAGACGCTTCGTTATTCAACTCAGCTGCCGTCTCAACATATCAGGCGTTCGTTGGCGTGAATGACATGGGGTGTTTAGACGATCTTCAGCGTCAGGGCGTGGTGGTAGATGCCGTTTTCGATGGCTTTGTCTCGGCACGCATTTCTCTTGATCGTTTGCCCCTGGTTACTTCACATTCAGGAGTATCCTTTGTCTCTCTGGCCCAACCTGTGCACTTGTGCAACGACAGTTCCCGTTATTATTCTAATGTGGATCTTGCACAGGTACAACATGGGCACTTGGGAGCCTTCAATGGACAAGGAGTGATTGTCGGTGTGATTGACACGGGTATCGATTTCAATCACATCAACTTTTGTGATAGTGCCGGTCGTTCACGCATTCGTGCTGTCTATCTCCCTGTCGACTCCACGGGACGCTCTCCAGTAATCGATGGTTATGAACTGCCGGGTAGCTGTTATGAGAATGCATCGGACATCGCATTGCTCAAGACAGACGATACGGCCTCCTCTCACGGGACTCACACGTTGGGCACGGCTACTGGCAGCTATAAGGCAAATGGATGGCATGGCGTGGCTTGTGATGCTGAGATCGTGGTGTGTGGCATGCCAGAGCAGCAGTTTACCGATGTCAATATCGCAAATGCGGTGAAGTACATTTTTGATTATGCTGATCGAGTGGGCAAGCCCTGCGTTATCAACATGAGCATCGGCAGCAATTCGGGACCCAATGACGGGACATCCTTCCTATGCCGAGTGTTCTCGTCGCTATCTGGTGCTGGGCGCGTGTGTGTGCTTTCAGCCGGCAACGATGGCGAATACCCCGTGTGTTTCCGTTACCAGACGAAGTTTGGTACTGATACCGCGACAACTTTTCTGCGTAACCGATGGGGTGGACTGCAGCGGCAGGGCTATGTGAGTATGTGGAATAACATCCCCCAGGAGCACCGGACCCGTGTCGTGATTGTCAATCGCTCTACTGGTGCGCTGGAGTATGCGTCTCCTGTGGTCGGCACATTGCCCGAAGACAGCATTTTCACCATCTCAAGTGAATGGGACCCTGCTTTTGCTGCTTTTTATACTGGTGAGCTTCACTTTGCCAGCGGCTTAGAGCCTCAATTTGACGAAGAAGGGAATCTGTTGAGCAATCAACGCTTTCATTCCATTTGGGAGTTCGATGTGGAGTCCGTTCAACCTGGCCATCTCATTGGACTGCAGTATATTGCTGAAACCAGTACTGAATTGGTAGGCTGGTGCACTCAAAATGCCTATTTCTACTCTTTTGGAATGCCTGGAGCCACGGGTGGGTCCTCGATGGGCTCCATAAGTGACTTGGCAACAACCGATGATGTGATTTCAGTGGGAGCTTATTGCTCTAGACAATCTTATCCCATGGCAACTGGAGAAATGGCCTTCTTTGACGGCTTTTACCCGACAGACATAGCATCTTTCTCATCGTTTGGACCTGATGAAAACGGTGTTCAACGCCCTGATGTGTGCGCTCCGGGTGCAGTGGTCATTTCTTCGGCCAACCGTTATGATGTGAACTCTGACCGCAGTAGCTGGCCGGCTTTGGCGGTAGTCGATGGGGTGGAATACCCTTATTATCCCAATAAGGGTACATCCATGTCAACTCCAGCCGTTACAGGCGCAATTGCATTGATGCTACAGGCCAATCCCGCGCTTACAGCCCATGACGTGCGTGAAGTAATGAAACGCTCATCGGTGAAGGATGAATATGTATTTCAGGGTAATGCTTTGCAGTGGGGCGCAGGCAAGTTAGACGTGTGGGCTGCTGTGAATGACGTTATAAACAACACCCTCATGCCTGGCGATGTGAACTGCGATGGCGAAGTGAATATTGCTGATGTTCAGGCAATAATTAGCATTATTCTAGGATCAGCTTCTAACCATGCCACATCTGTTCTCGTTCGGGCAGATGTGGACAGGAATACCGAAATCAATATCTCGGATATAAACCGAGTGATAAACATAATTCAAAACTAAGATAATTGACAGCATATGATTGATTATATCAAAGGGAACATCGCCGAACTCAATCCTGCCTATGCAGTTATTGATAATCACGGCATTGGATACATGTTGAACATATCCCTGTTGACTTATGACGGCCTGGCAACGATAGGGCAGGGGAATGAGGCTAAACTGTATGTCCACGAGGCTATTCGTGAAGATGCCCATCTGCTTTATGGCTTCAGCACCAAAAAGGAGCGAGAGGCTTTCCTACTACTTATCTCTGTATCAGGCGTTGGCCCTAATATCGCCCGCATGATCATGTCATCGATGAACGTGGAGGATTTCTCGAGAGCAATCGCAGGCAACAATGTTGCGCTTTTCAAATCAGTGAAAGGGGTTGGCGCAAAAACGGCCCAACGCATAATTGTTGACCTCAAGGATAAAATAAAACTGGCAGATGATACGTTATTAGATAAAACTGACCTTGCCTCGGGTGAGACTTTTGACGAAGCACTTGCCGCCCTTGTTATGTTGGGATTCACTCAACAAGCATCGCAAAAAGCGCTTAAGTCCCTGTTTTCCAGCAATCCGGCATTAACTGTCGAGCAAGCGATCAAACAGGCTCTCAAACTGATGTGATCAGGC
>JAEEGI010003543.1_pt1 | contig 37154 bp, 24 predicted proteins | sample 8958751 | NCBI WGS metagenome assembly JAEEGI01 (sample SAMN16246545, study PRJNA631951) | gut metagenome | biome: gut microbiome; feature: rumen; material: KS-attached | host: Bos | place: Iran: Karaj | collected 2018-10 | reverse complement strand
GTGATGCGTGCGATGAACTATTCGCACGGCAAGGACATCTCGAACATGTGCACCTATCCGCGTGACCCGATCACGAACTACGCGGGCAGCTTCAGCGCAAAGCGCGCGCTGCTGACGTACGCGTTCTTCTTCAAGTACATGCTGGACAACAACCTCGACAAGGCCGACGGCATCGGCGCGGATGTCGCCATCCGCAGCGAACTGTTCGGTGACGAGGCAGCTCCCGAACCGACGCCCACCCAGCGGGATACGACCTGGCTGGCGGAATGGTGGATCAACGACGCCGACAAGACGCTCCTGAACGCCCATTATGCCGAAGAGGCCAAGGAGCCCGGGACTTCCCTGCCGAATGTCGCCGCCAACGCGGCCGGCAACGGCGGACAGTATGTCGAGCCGAACAAGTCCGGCGCCGGCCGGATCGAGTTCTACAACGCCATCGACAAGACCGAGATCAATCCGAAAGCCCGTGTCAAACGCACGATCGGCGCGATGGCCATTACGGAATTCGGTACCTGGATCGACGACTACTGGCTGATGACGGCCAACCCGTCCGCCCCCGTCGCCGCGGGCGAGGACATCATGGTCTTCTTCGCGATGCGCGCCAACTCCAAGAACACGCCCAAATACTGGCTGGCTGAAATCAAGGACGGAAACGAGTGGAAACCGCTCCTTCCGACCAAGCAGGCGACGTTCAACGGATCGACCTTCAACTACAATGTAGAGGTGTTCTTCGACATTCCGAACAATTCCGAGGTCAGCACCGAGGTGGATGCGACCTACACCCTCACGCAGTCGAACAGCGAGATCGTTGTCCGGATTACCTGCATGTCGCTGAAGATGGCGGGCGGAACCAATGATGTTCCGACCATCATCTCGGATTCGGTTGACGGAGCAACGGAGAACCCCGTCATCATGCTGGTCGGCGAACGGACCAACAAGAACGGCAAGCCCGTTACCCGGCACACCGGTATCGCCATCCTCAAATAGGAAATGGACGATCTGAAAATCACACGATTCCGGCCGCTGAAGCAGGTGCTCGTACACGATGTGTTCGACACCGGCTTCAACGGCTGGATGGTTATCATGCCGAACTTCTGCAACGAAGGATTCGAGCAGAGTCCGAGCATCGTGTCGAAGGACCAGTGGCCGCCCTGCATGCTCTCGACCGCGACCTTCCGCTATCCGGGATCGCACGGGTCGATGAGCGGGCAGTACAGCCTCAAGATCTCCACACGTGCCGTTTCGAGCCCGTATGCCGGGATGCCGGCCCCGGGCTCGATGGGGCACGGGATCAAGCGCGTGTCCTTCTGGGGCCGGCCGGACCTTCTCCAGTTCGAGACCTGGTTCGCCTACACGGCGGAGCAGGACCTCTGCGACGGGGAAGGTCCGCTGCCGGGCCTGCACGAGAACTCGGTCCGGTGCTTCGGCTTCGGTTTCGACCTCCAGCAGCGGGGCGGCAAGCGCCACTTCGCCGGCGTCCGTTACCTCAACGCGGTGGACGGACGCCCGGTGCGGAAGTGGCAGATGATCTGGCCGTGGGCCAAGGATGACAAGTCCTGGGCCTATGACACGGAAGGCGACTGGTGCGTCAAGGGTGTCGATCCGTTCTGGTTCGGGAAACGCCACCCGGACGGCCGGCACGAGGGCTTCATCGACGTCCCGGACGGCGGCCAGGAGCTCTGCTACAACGAGACGGACTGCAAGCTCAACTGGCAGTATTTCCGGCTCCTCGTCGATGTGAAAAAGTATGAGTACCTCGAGATGCAGTGCCAGGACAAGGTCTTCGACCTCGGCCGCCATCCCATTTACGGGACGGACCCTTACGCGCGCATCGAGGGGCTGATGAATCCGCTCGCCTGGGTCGAGACCGACGCCCCGCGGCGGAGCTTCCTGTACCTGGATTCGGTCGTGGTTTCACAAGAGTAAGTCTATGAGAAACAAATGGTTCCTGCTGGCCCTGCTGGCCTTTTTCCCCGCCGGCTGCGGGGGAGACAAACCGCTTGACCCGGTCAAGCCGGGCGGAAAGACCGACCCGGTTACGCCCGCCACGGAGGCGGACCAGCCCGTCTCGGCCGGAAAGGGCGAGGCCCTTCCCGCCTGGGAGGAGGGCTGGCTGGACATCCACTCGATCAACGGCGGGCGCGGCGAGAGTTTCTACTACATCCTCCCCGACGGCACGACGATGCTCATCGACGCGGCGGGTGCGCCGCCGCATGAGCTGGCGGTCACGGCGGACCCGAAGAATGGCGGAACGCCGTCCCGCCCCAGCGCGGACATCTCCTGCGGGCAGGTCATCGTCAACTATATCAAGCACTTCGCCCCGGAGGTTGCCGGCGGGAAGATTGACTATTTCATGGCCTCCCACTACCACGGTGACCACATCGGCGCCTGGCGCGACAGCTGGCAGACGCTCTACAAATGGCCCCTCCATCCGATGGGCGGCTTTGTCGTGAACGGCCTCCCGGACGTCGGCACCCAGATTCCGATCGTGAAAATCATCGACCGCGGGGACTGGGGCGACGCCGGCGGCCGCTGTTCGGCGGACTACATCGATTCGGGCGGCAAGAAGCGCTACCAGAACTACATGAAATTCGTCGAATGGACGAAGACGGCCAACGGGACGGTCCGGGAGACCCTCGAGGTCGGCCGGAACGACCAGATCGTGATGCTGCACCATCCGGAGAAGTACACGAATTTCTCCATCCGCAACGTGGCGTCCAGCGGCGATGTCTGGACCGGGTCCGGGACGGGCGTGAACACGACTTATGTCCCTTCTGCGGCCGAGTGCAAGGCCCATTGCGCCGAATGGAGCATCAGTGAGAACATCTACAGCATCGCCGTCTGGCTCAACTACGGCCCCTTCGACTACTTCACGGGCGGTGACATCCAGTATTCGGGCAAATCCTCCTATTCCTGGAAGGACATCGAAAAGCCGATTGCCGCGGCGGTCAACAAGAAGATCGAGGTCATGAAGGCGAGCCACCACTGCACGGCCAACACCAACAGCCCGGAGCTGACGGCGACCTTCAAGCCGGACGTGGTGATCGCGTCGAACTGGAATGAGGTCCAGCCCAACCCCGCGACGGTCAAGCGTTTCCAAAGCGCCAACCCGAACGTCCGCATCTTCGTGACGAACATGGTGGACAGCAACCTGAAGACCCTTGCGAGCGAGGGGATCCCCGCGTCGGCCTTCTCTTCGCTGAGCGGCCATGTCGTCGTGCGCGTCGCCCCGTCGTCGGGCAAGTACTGGATCTTCGTCCTGGACGACAGCAACGAGCAATACATCATCAAGGACAAATTCGGTCCCTTCACGAGCAAATAGCCTATGCGCCTGTTCAATGCCTCCCACCTGGAGGTCAAGAAATATTTCGACGGTCCCTTCCAGACCAACCCCTATGAGGCCGGATGGGCCTCCGAGTGCATCTTCTTCATCCACGTCGAGGAGCGGCGGGGCGACCCGGTGCTCACGGCGAAGGTCCAGATCTCCCATGACGGGATCCACTGGTGCGACGAAGGGACGGTTTCCGGGGAGATCCGGGACGGGCTGAACTTCATCCGCGTCCGGGAATTCGGCAACTGGCTCCGGCTCGACGCCGATGTCCGGGGCGGCAGCATGAAACTCAACATCCAGATCGCCTGCAAGGAATAGCCACCATGAATCTCGCGGATTACCTGATCATCCTCCTGTTTTTCACCGGCCTTCTCGCCGTCGGCTACCTGCTCGGCAAGAAGATCGCCTCGTCGAAGGACATGTTCATGGCCGGAAAGAGCTCATCCTGGTGGATTTCCGGCCTGTCCACCTACATGACCATCTTCTCGGCGAGCACCTTCGCCGTCTGGGGCGGGGTCGCCTACAAGAGCGGCCTTGTCGCGGCCTTCCTCGGGATGATGCTGGGCATCGCCTCCATCGCGGTCGGCCTCTGGGTCTCGGGGAAATGGTCCCGGATGAACATCAGTTCCCCGGCGGAATTCCTCACCGTCCGCTTCGGGGACAAGACGCTGAAATTCTATTCCGTCGTCCTCATCCTCGGCCGCGCGGTGCACACGGCGGTGTCGCTGTATGCCATCGCCATCATGGTCGTGGCGCTGATGCCGCTGCCGGAGGGGAATTTCTTCGCAGATCCGGCAACCGGGCACCTGAGCGTCGTCTGGGCGGTCATCGCGCTCGGGCTCATCACCCTCGCTTATACGACCATGGGCGGGTACCTGGCGGTGCTGATGACCGATGTCGTGCAGTTCGCGGTGCTCTTCGCGATGATCCTCATCCTGGTGCCGCTGTCGCTGCGCGAGGCCGGCGGCGTACAGGCGTTCATCGCCGCGGCGCCGGAGGGCTATTTCCGCCTGACGAGCAGCGACTATACCGGCAGCTGGATGGTTTTGTGGCTGATCCTCAATTTCTTCATGATCGCGGGCGACTGGTCCTTCGTGCAGCGGTACCTGAGCACGCCGACCGCGAAGGAGGCGCGCCGGAGCTCCTATCTGGTCGGCGCGCTGTATCTGCTGACCCCGATCATCTGGTACATCCCGGCGATGGTGTACCGGACCATCGACCCCGCCGCCAATCCGGAACAGGCGTACATGCTGATGAGCCAGCGGGTGCTGGGCCCGGGTCTCCTCGGGTTCATGATCGCGGCGATGATGTCGGCGACCCTGTCGATGGTTTCCGGTACGCTCAACGTGTTCGCGAACGTGTTCACCTGCGACCTCTACCTGCCGCGGCATCCCCAGGCGACCGAGGCGCAGAAAGTCCGTGTCGGGCGCATCTTCACCTTCGTCTACGGCGTCGTCCTCGTGGTCATCGGCGCCATTATCCCGCTCCTCGGCGGCGCGGAAAAGGTGGTCGTGACCATCCTGACCGTCGCCATCTGCCCGATCTTCATCCCCTCGATCTGGGGGCTTTTCTCGAAGAAGATCAAGCAGTCCGACGTGTTCATCGCGATGGGTGTGGCCTATGTTTTCGCCTTCCTGTCGAAGTTCCACCTCATTTTCCCCGCCTACACGACCGCGCATCCCGTGATGACCGACGCGGTCTGCGGCTGCGTGATTCCGATCGTGCTGCTGACCTTCTTCGAGCTGGTGGGCCTGCGGCGGCCGGTGCAGCCGGGCTATGCCGCCGTCGAGGCGCGGATCCGACCGGAGAGCGAAGCCGTCCCCGAGGCGGCGAAAAAGGCCGGGAAGGCCTATTCCGGGATGGCGCTGACCATCATGATGGGGACCTATCTCGCCATCGGCGTGATCTCGCTCATCCTGTCCCTGTTCTACCCCGCCAACCGTCATCTGCTGCTCCTGGTCGGCGGCGTGCTGACGGTCTTTTCGGCGCTGGTCCTGGCCTTGTATCGCAAATGGAAATGAAACGGAAGTTCTTGATAGCCGGGCTGCTATGGGCGGTCGCGGCCGGGGCGCAGACCCCCTGGGAGGAGGTGCGCGCCCTCCCTTCGCGGGTGGACGGCATCTGCCAGGTGTATCCGGAACCTTCCGGCCGCCTGACCCCGGCCCCGAAGGGCTATGAGCCCTTTTACCTGAGCCATTACGGCCGCCACGGCTCCCGCCTGGTCCACCGGGACGACTACTACTCCGACCCGTACCGGATGCTCCTTGCGGCCGATTCCGCCGGGGTGCTGACCCCGCTCGGACAATCGGTGCTTGCGCGGCTCGGCCGGCAGTACGCTGAGGCGAAAGGCCGCTGCGGCGAGCTGACGCTCCGGGGCGAACGGGAACAGGCCGGCATCGCGGAGCGGATGGTCCGGAACTATCCGTCCATCTTCCGGAAAGCGGGCGCGCGGGTGGACTGCCGCTCGACCACGTCCAGCCGCGTGGTCCTCTCCATGGCCGCGCACAACGAGCGGATGCGGGAGCTCTGCCCCCGCCTGTCGCTGGTCCGCAGCGCGTCGGACGCCTATACGGGCCTCGGCGTATCGTATCCGATGGTCGGGCGCGATTCCATCTACCGGCGCTGCTACGAACTGATCCATGCGCGCTTCGACTTCGACGCCTTCGCCCGGAAACTCTTCACGGATCCCGCTTATGCCCAGTCGGTTCCGCGCCTGGACCGGGACGCCTGGCACCTGTATTTCTCGGCCTCCAACCTCGGCTGCGCCGGTGCGGGATTCGACTATTCCGACCTGCTGCCCCTGGAGGACATGTTCGTCTTCTGGGAGGCGACCAACTACCTGCTCTATACCTCCTGCTCCAATTCCCCGTTCAACAGCAGCGCCGTGATGAACTGCGCCCGGGGGATGCTGCGGGACATCCTGGAACGGGCCGACGCCGCCGTCGCCGGGGCCGCCGGGCCCGAGCCGCCGGGATACGGCCGCCCGGCCGTCCACGCGGCGGACCTGCGTTTCGGGCACGATGTCTATATCATCCCGCTCGCGGCCATCCTCGGCCTCTCCGGCGCCTTCCACGCGGACCCCTATACGGTGAAGGACGTCTGGCGGTATTACGACGTCTCGCCGATGGCGGCCAACATCCAGCTGGTTTTCTATGCCCCGAAGAAGGCGCTCCGGCATCGCCAGGGGGCGCTTCCTGCGGAGGAAATCCTGGTGAAAGTACTTCTGAATGAGGAAGAAGCGACGCTGACGACCCCGGAGGGACACCCCCTCCCGGCGGCACCCGCGCCCGTCTGCGGCCCCTATTACCGCTGGTCCGAACTGCGGGGCTGGTTCGGGGTCCTGGCGGACCACGAATTCTGATGCGGCACGCTTTTCGTGGAAAATACCTATCTTTGTAGCCCCGGGCACAGCGGTCCGGGACCCGGCATGCAGCTATGAACAAAGTTTGGACAAACATCCTTCTCCTCCTTTTCCCGCTCGCCCTGGCGGCGCAGCCGGCGGGGCGGCAGCCGTTCAATGACGGCTGGCGTTTCCGGCAGGTGCCGGCACTCTCCCCGAAGGAGGCTCAGCCGGATTTCAACGATTTCGGCTGGCGCGTCGTGGACCTGCCCCATGACTGGGGCGTGGAAGGACCGGGCGACGGCGTGGCTGTCTCCGGCGCCCCGCGCTTGAACTGCTGGGGCAAGGCATGGTATCGGAAGCATTTCAATATCAGTAAAAAAGACTTGTCCGGACGGGTCTTCTTCACCTCGGAAGGTGCCATGTCCGGGGCCGAAGTCTGGGTGAACGGCGTCTCCGCCGGGCGCTTTCCCGACGGGTATGCGCCTTTTACCCTTGACATGACGGACTATCTCCGCGAAGGGGACAATGCCATCGCGGTTTCCCTGGACAACAAGCCGGTCGTAACCGGCGACTATCCCGGCGGCGGCCTTTACCGCCCGGTCTGGCTGACCCGCTCTCCCAAGGCCTGTGTCGAGCGGACGGAGGTCCGGACGGAGGTGAACGGGCGCGGAGCCCGGGTGCAGCTGCGCCTCCATCTCCGCAATGCGGGCGAGCCGGTGCAGGCCCGTATCAGTACCCGGATCTATCCGGACTACGAGGAATTCCTCACCGATGCGGTTGCCCTGTCGGATCCGCTGGCCGTCACCCTGACGGACACGCTCTCGCTTTCGCAGTGGATAGAGCTGGAAGACATCGCGTTATGGACGCCGGACGAGCCGAACCGCTATTATGCCGTCACGACGGTCAAGACCCCGTACGGGGAGGACCGGTTCACGACCCGTTTCGGATTCCAGGGAGAACGGCCTGCGCTGCAGGGGGTGCTTCTTCCCCATGACCTCGGCCCGCTTGGCGCCGTCTGGGAGGACGGCCTCTGGGCCGAACGCCTTTCCCGCCTGAAGGAGACGGGCTGCAATGCCGTCAGTACGGGCGCCCTCCCGCCCGCACCGGGCCTGCTGGATCTCTGCGACCGGATGGGCCTCCTTTTCGTGGATGGCACCGCCGGGCGCCGGGCCGTGACCGACGGCACGCATCCCTGCGTCGTCGACGGCAGCGGCCAGGCGGCTTTCGACCTGTACGGCTATGCGCCGGTGGGCTCCTTCTCCACGGAGAATGCCCTCTTCAATACCGCCGGCTTCCCGACGGCCTCCTATGCCGTCTGTCGGGCTCGCTGGAATACAGAAACGCCTGTGGCTGAGGTTATTGCACATGCTCCCTCTTCCGACGGCAAGACGGTTCTGGTCGAGGTCCGGACCAACGGGGACAGCGGCGTGCTGTATGTGAACGGCCGTTCCCAGGGCTTCCGCAAGGTGGATCCGCAGCGCGGCTGCCTCTCCTGGAACGCGGCCTATGAACCCGGGGAGATCAGCGTGCTGGTTTACCGGAACGGCCGCCCCTGGGCCCGCGGAAAGGCCGCGACGGTCGGGGCACCGGCCGCCGTCGTCTGGGCGGAAGGGATCGAGCAGCGGATGGCCGGGACGGACATGACGCGGGCCGTTGTCCTGCGGATTCCCGTCGAGGTGGTCGATGCCGACGGAAAACGGGTGCCCGATGCCGCCCCGACGCTGGAATTCAGCCTGGCCGGCTTCGGCCGCATCCTGGCCGTCGATGCGGGGGACCCGCTCTCCGAGACGCCTTTCACGGCACAGAAAATCCTGGCGCACCAGGGCCGGGCCGCCGTCTATATCTACAAGAAAGGGGAGGAGAAGGTCATCCTCTCCGTCCGTTCGCCGGGCTTGAAATGCCCCCGGATGGAACTGTAATTATTTCCGGATATATTCCTTCAGGTCTTCCCAGGGGAGGGAGACCGAGATGACCCCGAGGTAATAGGGGCCGATCTCGTAGGGCTGGTAGTACCAGGTCACGCCCTTGCGGGTCACGTCGAAGCAGCCGTTCGGCGCGATGTCCTTGACGAAGAGGGCGTCGTAGGCCTCCGCGTCCCCGTCAAGGGCGGCGAGGAGGTTGTCGCGCAGCAGCGCGGAAATCCCTTCTTGATAACCGTCTACGAAGAAATCACCTTCCTGCACGGCGGCGCCCGTCTCGGTCGAGAAGACCATCGGGGTCAGGGTCGGGATGCCGTGGGCGCCGCCCCGGTAGCCGTAGTATTCGATATAATAGGTGACCAGCTTCTTATAGACGTCGCCGAAATAGCCGGTGATGCTTTCTTCCCAGGAATGGATGCCGGCCAGCTCCGGATCCTCCTCTTCCGCGTGGATCGGGGCCATCTCGTCGAAATAGGCATCGACGAGGCCCGCTTCGAAGCGGGCGGCCGTCTCCTCGACGGTCGTGGGATCCTCCTCCATGTCAAAGGCGAACGCCAGGATGCTGCGGTTCATGGCCTGGGAGACGGAATCCTCCCCGACGGGGTATTCCAGCAGGATCTGGACGGAAAGCGTGTCCTGGCAGCCTTCGGCGAGCGGAAGCTTCATCTCGTCGGTGAAGACGTTTGTCTTGATGCCCCGCTGGCAGGAGGCGAGGCAGAGCAGGAGGACAAGCGCGGCGAGCGTTCTTTTCATAAGCGTGCGGTTTTGTTGCAAAGATAGCCAATTTTTCTAATCATTGTTCATCTCTGCGATGTCCGTCGGACGGGGGGTCGGATCGCCGATCAGGTGGCGGCTGTAGTAATCGGCCATCTTCCAGAAGAAATAGTCGTTCATGTCCCCGAATCCGTGGCGCTGGCCCGGGAGGAGGAGCATGTCGAAACGCTTGTTGGCGCGGATGAGGGCGTTGACGACGCGGATCGTGTTGGCCGGGTGGACATTGTTGTCGATGTCGCCGTGGACCAGCAGGAGATGGCCCTTGAGACGGGCGGCGAGCTCCTGGTTGGTGTCGATGTGATAGACGAAGGTGGTGTCGCCCTGGGAGACCTTCTCCTGGATGCCGTGGTGCTGCTCGGACCACCAGCGGTTGTAGATGCTGTTGTCGTGGTTGCCGGCGCAGGAGACGGCGACCTTGAAGAAGTCGGGATAGGTCAGGATGGCCGCGGTGGACATGAACCCGCCGCCGGAATGGCCATGGATGCCCACCCGCTGCGGATCGAGGTAGGAATGCTCGGCGCAGAGCTGCTGGAGGGCATATTTCTGGTCCTCGAGGCCATAGTCGCGGAGGTTGCCGTAGCCGTAGTTGTGGTACCATTTGGAGCGGTTCGGATGGCCGCCGCGGTTGCCGACGGTCACGACGACGATCCCGAGCTGGGCGAGGCGGTCGGTGCGGGTGAAGCCGGAGGACCAGGAGATGTCGTTGGCCTCGACCTGCGGGCCCGGATAGACATAGTCGCAGACGGGATAGACCTTCGTCGAGTCGAAGTCAAAGGGCTTGTACATGGCCCCGTACAGGTCCGTGATGCCGTCCGCGGCCTTGACCTTGAAGCGCTCCGGGAAGCGGTATCCGGCCGCGAAGAGCCGGCTGAAGTCGGCCTCCTCGAGGTCGAGGACCTTCTTGCCCGTGACGGCGTTGTAGAGGGCGACGGCGGGTTTGGCATCGACGCGGGAGTAGTTGGCGACGAAGAAGCGCCCGTCGTCGGAGGCGGTGGAGAGGACGTCCATGTCCTTCATGTCGAGCTGCTGCATCGGACCGCCCGCGAGCGGGACTTTGAAGGTGTGCATCTGGTAGGGGTTCTCGGCCTTGTCCACGCCGCAGGCGCTCACAAGGGCGTAGGCGCCCGTGACGCCGAGGATGTCTTCGACATGGAAGTCCCCTTCCGTCAGGTTCTTCTCGACGGAGCCGTCGGCCTTGCAGAGATAGATGTTGGCCCAGCCGTTGCGCTCGGACCACCAGAGGAAGCGGCCGTCGGGGAGGAATTCCGGACGGCGGTATTCCACATAGGTGTTCATCCGTTCGGAGACGAGGGTGCGGGTGCTGTCGGCATCGACGCCGACATAGCAGAGGTCGATGCGGTGGAGGTCGCGGCTGAGGCGCGTCAGGTAGAAGCCCTTTTCATCTCCCTGCCATTTCTGGCAGTAGAAATCCGCGGCGGCGTCCTTCGCCGTGAATTTCGCCCGGTTCATGTCGATGTCCTGGTCCTTGAAGGCCTGCATTTTGATTTCCCGCCGTCCGCCGTCGAGGTCGAAGACGTAGAGCGTCCCCTTCGGCGCGGGCTCGCCGGGCATTTGGTAATGATAGGTTTCCAGGGTCGGGCGGGGTTTGGAGAGGGCGTTGATGACCCAGTATTCCTTGATGCCCGACATGTCCCAGCGGATGGTGGTGAAATGCTTGCCGTCGGGGGCCCAGAGCAGGTTCGGGAAATGGCGTTTCGTGCTGTCCGCCTCGGTGTCGCCCATGTAGTTGTCGCTGCCCCAGGCGCAGTCCTTCGTGCCGTCGAGGGTCAGGCGCCGCTCGACGAGCGTGCTGTCCTTCGGGTCCTTGGCGGCCTTCCGGAGCGAGGTCGAATCCATGATCCAGAGGTCATGGTTCCGGACATAGAGGCCGACGGTCCCGTCCGGGGAGACGTTCGCCCAGTCGGGGTAGCGTTCGACGGGATCCTTTTCCTCCCAGGAAAGCTTTTTGGTCGCGAGGTCGTAGCAGAAGTGGTAGGTTGCCTTTTTGGTCGCATCCTTCTTGTCCTTGACGGTCGTGTCGGGTTTCTCGCGGGTGCTTTCGATGTCCCACTCGAAGCGCTTGTCCTCGCGGAGCTTGAGGTCTTTGAAGGGAATGTGCTGCGCGTCGAAGGGGTCGCGCACGATCTCTGTCAGTTGCATGGCCAGCCGCGGCATGTCGAAGATCTCCTCCTTCGTCCCCTTGACGGGATCGACGAGGAAATAGCGGGTCCCTTCGGCCGTCTTCCAGCTGTACCAGAAGCGGTTGTCGCCGACGAACCAGGACGGCCGGATGCGGGTGCTGTACACCATCTGGGAGACTTTTTTCTGGGAAAAGCGCTCGGCGAGGGCGTAATTGGCGCGGCGGACCGGCTGCCGGCCGGCGCCGTCGTGGCGGGCGGGGAAGGGCTGCGCGGCGGCATTCAGGCACAGCGCCAGCGCAAGGAGGGTAAGGATGCGTTTCATGTCCACAAAGATAAGGAAAATCCGTCGCGCCGCGCCCGATGGCCCCCATTTTCATGCAGGGCGCCCGTCAAAACCGTCCTATTTCCCGATGCGGACGCGCAGGAGCACGGTCTCGCGCGGCTTCAGTTCAAGGAGGAATCCGGACAGGGCGATGCCGGGGTTCGGGGCGTCGTAGCTGTGCAGGGGTGGGGAGGGCCACTCCCAGAAGGGGGGCTCGTGCCGGCCGGTGACGGGCGGGAGGGGTGCGTTTTCCGGCAGGGAGGCCGGCCAGGTGCAGGCCGTGATCGGGACGGGCGAACGGCGGGGCGGCCTGGCATAGCGCCCGGGCTTTTTTTGCAGCGGCCGGAGCGCTTCCGGCGTCACGGTGCGCGTTTTCCCGTCCTTCGACAGGAGGATGCGTCCGTGGTCGATGCGGGCGTCCGTTTCCGAACTGAGGGCCCAGCGCACCGTGCAGGCGGTATCCCGCGCGGTGATATAGTCTTCAATCACAAGGTCTTTGCCCTCGAGGAAGACGCGGCGGTAGCAGGAGTCGAGGTCTTCCGAGTAGATGGCGGTGAGGTTGAGGCCGGCGCCGGGGCCGCGGGACCGGTTGGTGCCGGTCCAGGTCTCATCGAGCCCGGCGGGATGAAAGACCTTGGGACAATGGCCGTTGACTGTCAGGATATTATGGGAGAAGGGGCCGATGCGGAATACTTTCCAGCGGTCTTTTCCCTGGCGCATGCTCCAGATATGGAGGTCTTTCGACTCGAGGGATTCATAATCCTGCATCCCGATATCCGTCGCCCAGACGACGCCGTCGTCCTCGAAGTAGAAGGAACCCTGGTCGCAGTGGCCGTGACTGGACATCGAGAGGCCGCCCTTGACCGCCAGATAGGTGTCATTTGGGGATTTCCATCCGCTGCGATAGATCAGCATGGGAGTCGTCCCGCCGCATACATACGTGTGCACGGCCGGGTCCGGGATGTCTTTCAGCGCGACCGGGAAGCGGGCCATCGCGATCGGGAAGAATGGGAACATCCGGTCTTCGCTGATGATCATCTTCCCGTGGGACCGGCGGAACAGGTCGATCTCCGTCTTCAGCAGCGTGGGGTCGCCGCTGACCCGCCCGAGGTAGGCCTGCATGTACTGGAACTCGGCGGGCCGGTCGCTGTCGTAGAAACTGTAGGTCAGGCCGGTCGGCGTGGACAGCATCCGGAGGAATTCCCCCGAGCGGAGGAAGCCGGCGCCGTGCTGTTCCAGCAAGCCGAAGTCCGTTCCGAAAGCGCTCTCCAGCGACGCCAGAAGCAGGATCTGGTAAGCGGAACCATAGGCCCAGTAAGCATAGCCTTCGGGATAACCGCCTTCCGGAGAATAGTCGTCGAGGGCCTTCGGGTTGGTCTCGAGGCATTTCGCGAGGATTGCGCGCGCCTCGTCCGGGAACTGCTCGAACAGCGCGATGGCCCCGCAGGAGAGTCCGGCGTTGCAGACCTGGTTCCAATTGTTCGTGTTGTTGTAGAACCAGGCGTCTTTCTCGTTCCGGGATGCGTCAAAGGCCAGTTTCCGGACGGCGGCTGCGACGCTGTCGCGCTGGTCGTCCGTCATGACGGGATACAGCCAGTCGTACCCGATCGCCACGGCCATCGTCATTTCCCCGACATCCAGGAAATGCGTCGGATTCCAGTCGCTGAACCGGCACACGGCCATCATCTCCCGGATCGCCCGGTCGGCATACGCGTCCCGCCGCGCCCGTCCTGCCGCGTCTTCCCCGGTATGGATCCGCCAGGCATACGACAGGTAGAAGATGCGCTTCAGCGCCTCCCGGGAGACATGCAGCAGGCGTTTTCCGATTTTCTCGCGTACCACCGGCGGCTGCGCCATCATCTTCTCGCAGGCGGCGAGGATGAGGCTGTCCGCCAGCGCCACTTCCGGCTCCTCCGCGATCCGCGCCCGCACGGCCTCCTCCTCCCCGGCAGGGAGCAGCAGCCGCGGATGCGCCCGCGGCGTAGGAATGGCCGCCGCCAGCAGCAGGGCCCAGGAAAGCAGGATTCGGATCATAATCACAAAGATAAACCGTTTTTTCAGATCCTGCAACCGCGCCCGGCAGGCGGGGGGAGACAGTAGGGAATGAGCGGGAAAAAACGTATCTTTGCAGAGCATGACTCCGAAACCACATTATCTGCTGCTTTTTGTCTGGCTCTGTGCCTTTTTTCTTCCCTCCTGCAATGGTGTGGAGGGCGATATCAAAGGTCTCCAGGAACAGCTGGACGCCCATGAACGGGAAATCCAGGCGCTGAAGGATGCGGTTCGGGAGATCAATGAAGGCATCCGTTCCCTGCAGGATATCATTGAGGAACTCCGGACGGACGGGGCGGTGGCTTCCGTCATCCGGGATGAACAGGACGGGAAACTCCGGGGATGCACGCTTGCGTTCGGAGACGGGCGCAGCGCCTACCTCCGCAGCGCGGCCTATGTGCAGGAGGAGACGGCGCCGCAGATCGGCGTACGGAGTGATACGGATGGCGGCTATTACTGGACGCTGGGCGGCGAATGGCTGCTTTCTGCAGATGGGGCGCGGCTGGATGTCGCCGGCGGGGTGGAGCCCCGGCTCCGCGCCGAAGACGGCACCTGGAGCGTGTCCGTGGACGGCGGCGAGACCTGGCGTCCGACTGCGCAGGCATCCGCCCGCGGCGGCGTCTCCTTCCAGAACGTGGATACTTCCCATCCCGACTATGTCGTCATCACCCTGTCGGACGGGACGGTGCTGCAGCTGCCGACCTGGTCGGCCTTCGTCGCCCTCCGGACGCGGGTGAACCAGCTGAATACCAATCTTGCGGCGTTACAAACGCTGGTTTCGGCCCTCCAGCAGAGCGATTATATCGTTTCCGTGACACCCTTCCTGGAAAACGGGGAACAGGTCGGCTGGCTGCTGAACCTCTCGAAGAGCGGTCCGGTGGTCCTGTATTCGCGAAGCAATGCACCTGCAGGCGGCCGGACACCCGGCTTCGGCCTCCGGCAGGCGGAGGACGGGGTCTGGTACTGGACCCTTGACGGGGAATGGATGCTCGACGATGCCGGGCAGAAGGTCCGGGCCAGCGGTGCGGACGGAATGACGCCCCAGCTCAAGATCGAAGACCGGTCCTGGTGGGTTTCCTATGACAACGGCGGCAACTGGACCCGCCTCGGTCCCGCCGTGGAGGAGAGCGACGCAGGCCTTTTCAGGGAAATAGACCTTTCCTCCAGTGTTTCGGTATCCCTGGTCCTCTCCGACGGCACGCAATTGGTCATTCCGCGTTACCGGCCGATAGAACTGATCCTTGATGTGGCGGAAGAAACGCCCATCCAGGCCGGCGAGACCCTGCAGATACCCTACCGGGTCGTCGGAGAAGGAAAGTCGGACGCCCTGGTTTCCGCCGCGTCCGACGGGCACTTCCTGGTGCGTGTCGAGCCGGGGGACACCGGAAGCGGCCGGATTCTCGTGACCAGTCCGGAGCCGCTCGATGACGGATACATTATCGTGATGCTCAGCGACGGAAACGGTTATTCCACCATGCAGGTCGTCCGTTTCACCGGGCGCAGGCTGACCTTTTCCGGCGAGCCGGTCCGGCAGGTTGACTGGACGGGCGGGACCGTCCTGCTCCCCTTCTCCGCCAATTATGCCCTCACGGCCTCGACGGATGCGGACTGGATCCATATCGTCCGGACGCGGAGCGACATGACCGGGACGGTGGAGTTGGCCGTGGACCGGAACGGCGGCAACGCTTCCCGTGTCGGGACGGTTCGCCTTTTCCCGGAAGGGAACCCCTCCTTCTGCGTGAAGGAACTGACTATCATTCAGGCATCTGCGTATTTTTCCATCTCGGATTCGGAGATTGCCGCACCGTCTTCCGGCGGCTATTATACCGTTACGGTCACCTCTTCCCGCGGCTGCGTCCTGCGGATTCCCGACGGCTGTGACTGGGTGTCCTCCTCCGTGGAGGCTTCAGGGGAGACATATACCCTCCGCCTGACGGTCGCGTCCAACCATGCCGGCGCCGAACGCCAGGCCGTCATTTCCGTCCTGACCGCCGATGGCGCCACCCTTCAGGGACAGATCGCCGTTACCCAGATGGCGGCGGCCGAGGGCGCCCAGGATATGGTCCTGACGGTCCGCGCCAATTTCGCCAACGACTTCACGGTGTACCTTCCCCTCCGCGGCGAGGCCGACTGCTTCGTGGTTTGGGGGGACGGACACATGGACCATATCGACGGGTATCTTGATGCCTCCTGGGTCAGCCACCGCTATGCCGTGTCGGAGCCGGCTTCCTTCCGTGTCACCGTCTCCGGGACGGTCGAGCAGCTGTGCACCGTCGGCATTCCGGTCCGGGCCGGCATCGTTTCCATCGACCATTGGGGGGATCTCGGCGTGCAATATGCCGACAATGCCTTCTCCGGCCTGACGACCCTTACAACCCTTGCGCCCGACACGGACGGATTCTTCGCCCGCGTCACGGACGTCACGAACATCTTCTCGGGCTGCCCTTCCCTGATCTCCCTTCCCGCCGGGCTGTTCCGCAGCGGTCGGGCGATCCGCAACCTGCATGGCGCCTTCGAAGACTGCCTGGGGCTGACATCCGTCCCTTCCGGCCTGCTGGAAGGATGTGACGGCGCGACGGACTTCACGCGGATCTTCGCCGGTTGCGCGGGGCTGACGTCCGTCCCGGCCGACCTTTTTGCCCCCTGTTCCCAAGCGTCTGTCTTCCTGGAGGCCTTCGGGGCAACCGGACTGCAGGAGATCCCCGCAACCCTTTTCGCGGGTTGCCCCGCTGTTTCCGTTTTAACTGCCTGTTTCACGGACTGTTATGCGCTCGCAACCGTTCCGGTATCCCTGTTCGACAACAACCGCCGCGTCGTGAATTTCCAGCACGCCTTCTGGGGTTGTGACCGCTTCAGCGGCGAAAGCCCCTATACCTTGATAGACGGCCGCAAAGTGCACCTCTACGAGCGGAAAGATTATCCCGATCAGTTCTTCTCTCCCATTTCCTTCGAGGCTTGTTTCGGCAACTGCCCGATCGAGGACCGCGACGCAGCTCTCGCCTTGGGGTGGTGGTAGAAGCGGAGGCGGCTTCGGCGAAAGGCTTACCGGCCTGACCGACTTCGAGGCCATCCTGGCTGCCGGCTGGGCGGAGTAAATGAACTTAATTGAACCATCATAAACCTCGCGTTAATTGATATTTTTGTATTGCATCCATTTCTCTTCGCTATGAAACAAGGATTCTTCGCTATCATTTGCGCCCTGTTGCTGCCGGTCGTTGCCGCCGCGCAGAAAATCCCCGTGCTGAAGCCGCTGAAGGAGTTGCCGGAGTCGCTCTCTCCCCTGGAGAAAAAGGGGATGTGGGGCTTTGCGGACGCCAAGGGAAAATTCGTTATCAAACCTGTTTTCGACGAGGTATGTCCGTTCCGGGACGTGACGGCCGACCAGGTGACCATCGGCGTAGCCAAGGTCCGGGTCGGTGACAAGTGGGGATTCATTACCCAGGAGAACGTGTACCTGTTCGAGCCGGGGTACGACGCCCTGACGGATTTCGATAAGGGCGCCGTCGCGGTCGGCGTGAACGGGGATACGAAGACCCTGCTGGGCGTGATTCCGTCGATGGCGGCAAAGGGAAAATTCCGGACCCTTGCCGGCATCCCCCGGCTTTCCAACCTGACGGATGTGCGGGATTTCATGGCCAGCGGCCTGGCCTGGGCGTCGGTCAGCGGCCGGTGGGGCCTGTTGACCCGAAAGGGCTTTTGGCAACTGCCTGCGGAATACGATGACTGGTTCGTCAGCGAAGCGGACGGAGTGTTTCATGTAGTAAAGGACGGAAAGGTCGGCGCGGTTTCTGCAAACGGCCATGTCATACTGGCGCCGGAATTCGACGAGTTGGGCTGGGAAGGGTCATGTTTCCTTGCTGTAAATAACGGTCTGTTCGGCGAATATACCGCCACTGGGCAGGAACGGTATCCTTGTATCTTCCCTTCCGTTCCGGAAGAATCCGCCGCCGGTTATGTGGAAATGTGGAAAGACGGCATGCCGTGCCTGTATATCCCCGGAGACCGGATGTACACGGTGAAGGAATACGATGAAAACCTGTTCAAGACCCGTTCCTATGAAGACTATGTCGCTTCTCCCGCCCTCCCGGACTGGCTGAAATCGCAACTGAAGGAGGCAAGCCGGGTGTCCATCAAAACGGATCTGCCTGAGTTCAAGGAAGTGAATATGGTCGAAGAAGCGGATTCCTGTTACTTCCCGACGATCGTTTTGAAGAGCGGGCTCACGCTGGGGGATATTCTTTCGGGAATCTACCAGGAGGATCTTTCGCAACTCCAGAGCGAGCCGGTCCACTATTGCGACCGCGGCCGCTATCTGTATATCTGGCATCACAGCTTTGAGGAGTACCACACGTTCGTGAAGGTGGATATGCAGGAATGGGAATGGGAACGCCGGGGCGCCTGTGGCGCGTTTACGTTCCGGGAGAAGGAGGGGATCCTTGCCGAAGACGGAGTCCCTTATGGCGGACTGACCGATGAATTGTATCCGGCCTGCTTCTCGATGGAGGACCGGCATGTCCCCGTTCTCCGCTATGCCTATTATCTTTGGGGCGGGAAACCCATCGTCAAGCTGGGTCACAATATTCCGCCGTCGGAAGGGAGCTATACGGCCAATCCGCGGGGTTGGAATGTAACGGTTTCCGCGCCCATGGTTTTCGAACTCGGTGATTTCTACCACAGCGATGACGGGGATTACCGGGAATTGTCCAGCGTGGAGATTCAGTCTCCCCATAAACTTACCGGGATTGCGATTTACAAAGTGAAGAAACAGCCGGTTCGGGATGAAGGGAACGGAGCCAGTTACGGTGACAAGGAAACAGTCGCCTGCGGTTTCATCGGCCTGGAGCGTCCTTTTTTCACCCAGGCCCTCTTCGAGGATGCGAGGTGGAAAGAAAATGGCAGCCTGGAATTGAAGCGGAACGGCAAATGGACCACCATGCTTATCGAGGATATCCCGGCTATGGACCCCTTTGAGCAGCCGGAGCTTCTGAAAGGCGAGGAGGCCATTCCTTTTGTGCTCGTTGAGGAGAAGCCGTCCTTCAATGGCGGAGATGCCAATGAGTTCTCGACGTGGGTCAACTCCCAGCTCGTCTATCCGGAAACAGCCAAGGAAAATGGCATCCAGGGGCGTGTAACCCTTGCGTTTACGGTAGAAGCGGACGGGCGCGTGACTACGGTCCGGGTAATCCGCGGGGTCGATCCCTCCCTGGATGCAGAAGCACTCCGTGTCGTTTCCCAGTCCCCGAGATGGACGCCCGGGCGGCAGCGGGACCGCGCCGTCCGCGTCACCTACACCTTCCCTGTCATCTTCCAGCTGCGCTGAGCGGCCACGGGAGATTTTCTACGCATCACCAAATACAAGTTTTATATGAAACACATCACGATTTTTTCCGTTTTATTGGGGGCATGTATCCTTTTGACCGGAGCATGCAATTCCACCCCCTGGTTCCTTGGAGACTGGACCGATGGGAGCGAGACCCTCTCGTTTTATTCTGACGGCACCTGTTCCGTTTCGGGCGAATACAGCAGCCCTTATACCATCTCCAAGGGAGATAAAGGGGAAATCCTTGTTCTGGAGAAGTCCAACCGGCACTTTCTGCTGGAGAAGAAACTGAATCAGATTATTCCCCTGTTCGAACAGGAATCCGGCAACGCACTGACCCATGGCAAGGCATTCCTGCCGGTCTCCGCACCGGCAGTACCCGCGCAACCGGCGCCGGCCGAAACGGCAGAACCCTCCCAGCCTGAACCGGCAGAAACAGCGGATGGGCTGGTTTACTCCTGCGCCTATGACGGCTATGTCGTTATCCGGGACAAGCCGTCCGCCAAGGGGAATAAGCTCGGCAAATTCTTCAACGGCCCCAAGGGAGCAATCTTGATAAGCAGGGTCTCAGACTGGAGCGAGATCGAATACGACGGCCTTGTTGGTTGGGTCTCCAGCCATTATGTCTCCTCCACTCCGACGAAAGCGGTCACTTCCGGTGTGGACGGCGACTGGTTGGAGGGAGTATGGACGGAAGCCGGATATGTGGAGACGCTGATTTTCAACAACGGCAAGTTCCAACACATCCACCAATACGGCGCCTCGGCGGAGGGTCATTACTATCTGGAGGGGGACGAGATTGTTTTCGTTGTTGAATCAACCGGAGATGAAGGTCTCTGGAAGCGGGGAGAGGAGGAGAGGCTGACGATTGATAAGGCTGCTGGTACAGTGGCCATCATGCATAAGGAAAGATTTGCTTCTGAAAAAGAATATCAGCAAGCATTGGACGAAGGATGGGACGAACTCCCTTGGACCAAAGACCGTTTTCTCAAAGCGAAAGCAGCCAACCGTTGAGATGAATGTCCCTGGTGGAGACGGGTTTCAGGGGACGACTCCTCATAGCAGCAGACTCGTTATCCTTGTCATGTAAATATGGATCCTATGAAGTCAAAACGGAACGAACACCTGTTCTTTCTGATTGCACTGCTCGTCTGCGCCTGCAGCAAGGAGCTTGTTTCGACTGAGCCCCTGAAAGGAACCTGGAAAGTATACGACCAGAACGCTTATTTCTGTGGGAAAGAGGTCAGCAAGGGGATCGATTACTTCGAGGCCGAGGATGTCCAAATGACGTTTTCTGAAGGGCGCGTGTCCTTTTTGGAAGATGGGGAGGCGTTTTCCTATCCTTGCACGTCTTCCGGAAAAACCATCAACATGCAGGCAATTTTTTTCACAATCTCCATGCGGATACGGGAACGTTCAGAAAAGGAGATGGTCCTGGATATTTCCGTTCCTGGATTGGATGCATATGAGGGAGCCCGGTGTGTTGATGAGTTCATGGGCTTCGAAATATATGGAGACGACGGGATTCTGGGCGACTGCTGGTATTACGGAAAACAGGGACCGGTATTCTGTCAGACGATAGGATCAACCCAATCAGAGGGCTGGATGGACACGGCCCGCGTTTATTTGCGAAAGATAAAATAATCAATGCACATGAAAAAATACATCCTGATTCTATCTGCGGTCTTATGCATAACCGCAATCGTTTGCTCCTGTTCGGACAAGTTGTCCGGATCCTCCAATGTGGATGAGTATGAGGCACTGATTGTCGGTCGTTGGAAATTAATCAAAAGCGAAGAATACAACGCATGGAAGGTGACGGAGACTGAAGTGAATGGGGAAAGAGAGATGGTCTTTAATGAGGAGGGGATGTGTGAATTTGTCTATCACGACAAAGGTGAAACGAGATATCACAAGTATTCTGTGTCCGGGGACTTCCTTGTTATGGCAGAGGATGAACAATATTACATTAAAACTCTGAACAACACGGAGTTGGTGCTCTGTGAAGTTCCCCCGTATGCTCCGGACGCAAAAGAAGGATACAACACGATTCTGTATTTCAAGCGAGTCGCTGAATCTCTTTAATACGCTTAGGACGTCAACTCTGGAATGGTACTTATCCCCGTTTTTCATACCTTTGCCACATGTTTCGTGTTTCTGGAGAATATCTTGCCGGCCTCGTTTTGATGGCACTTCTCGCAGCGTGTGTCCATGATCCGTCGCCGGAGGCGTATGGCGCGCCGGAGGTGATGAGAGTAAGTATGGACGAGCGCGAGAAGGGGGCAGTAATATTTGTATGTGAAGTGACGTCGATGTCGCAACTGGCCGAGTATGGGGTATATTTCGCTCCGTTGGACGACAACGGACGCGTGGAAGGATGGGAGCGGATTCTTGGCGCCAAACGGGATGCGACCCATTTTGCGGTACGGGTGACCGGACTCGAGGCAGGAAAGACATACTCTTGGCGACTGTTCCTCGGCAATGGACGGAAAGAGACGCAGTCTTCGCAGAACTATTACTTTTATTCTCCGGAAGCGATAGAACCGTAATAAAAAAAAGAGATAGATAGTATGGAAATCCCCGAGTTACAAATGCTTCTGGATGCGGTCGAAAAACAGTACGGCCGTCCGATTGCGACCACCAACGATTTCAATACCCTCTCTGCCATCATAGAATATGAGTGCCGGGAGGTGCTTTCTTCCGCAACATTGAAGCGACTCTGGGGCTATGTTTCCCTTCGAACTACACCTCGCCGCTCCACCCTCGATATCCTGGCCCGCTATGCGGGATTTGCAGATTTTAGCGATTTCCGAATGTCGTTTTTCGGTAAGGTCGATGAAACGTCGGGGTATATGGATGTATCCTACCTTTCTGCTGCGGACGTACTGGACGGGGCCATTGTGCGTTTCGGCTGGGCTCCGAACCGGCTCATTCGGGCGCGGAAAGTGGAGAAAGATTGTTTTGAGATTGTAGAAAGCATCAACTCAAAATTGCTCGCCGGTGACGTGTTTGAATGCTCGTGTTTTTTCAAGGGCCTGCCGCTTATCCTGCCGTTCGTCCGGAGGGGCGGTGCCCTGCTCCCCTCCTTTGTCGCTGGAAAAACGACAGGGCTGAACCAGTTGTTGGTGGAAGCCTGAAAGACATATTTAAAACATCATGAAAAACCAAAAGCCTTACATCGCCCCCGCGGCGCGTCTCACCCAACTGCTCCAGGAAAGCTCTTTCGCGATCAGCAACACGGAACCCATCATTGATGACGGGCAGGAACACGGCTGGGAATAATCCATAGAACAATCAAACCTTTTTACATATGAAAACATCACATCTTATTCTTGTCCTGAGCGCATTGCTCTCGGTCTCCTGTTCCGTCCGGGAAGAGGACTCCGCCCGGGATGTAGCCTTTGCGGACGGCACAGCATTCTGGGCAGAGTTGGAAGATGCATCGGACTCCCAGACGAAAGTGTATGCGGACGACAAACTGCGTGTCCTATGGGACGCGGACGACCGGGTTACCATTTTTAACAAGTACACGTACAATCAGGAGTATCGCTTTGCCGGAAGGACAGGGGATAACTCCGGCGCTTTTAAGATAGTCCCGAGCGACGATTTTGTCACCGGCAACGAACTTGACCTGATTTATGCCGTCTACCCGTATCGCGAAGAGACCTACATTGACAATGACGGACTGCTTACGCTGGTCCTGCCGGAAGCGCAGGCTTATCGCGAAGGGTCGTTCGGCCGTGGGGCCAACACCATGGTTTCTGTTTCTACGGGAAACCAGTTGCTGTTCAAGAACCTCTGCGGGTATCTGAGCCTGAAGCTCTATGGCGAGAACGTCTCCGTTGCATCCATTTCTATCAAGGGGAACAATGATGAGCCCCTTGCCGGCGAGGCGTTTGTCACAGCTTCTCCCGACAATGCTCCTTCCCTGGCGTTTGCGGATGCGGCGACAGGGGAAATCTTTCTGAATATGGACGAGCCTGTCCTGCTCGGCAGCACGGCGGCGGAGGCGACGACCTTCTGGATTGTTATCCCTCCCGTAACCTTCTCCGGAGGCTTTACCTTGACGGTTACGGATACGAATGGAGGGGTCTTTGAAAAGAAGACCAGCAAAGCAGCGACCATCGAACGGAACTCGCTGTTCCGGATGTCTACGCTTCAGGTCACGCCCTCCGGGGCTGTGGACATCAGCGCAGTGGAAAGTGCGAACTGTTATATGATTCCTGCTGCGGGCTCCTATAAATTCAGGGCGGACGTGAAGGGCGGTGGCCAGCTGCCCTTGGATGGCACCGTCGCCTCGGCGGAGGTGCTATGGGAATCCAATAATACGGCGGTCGCTCCGGAAATCGGCGGAATCGTCAGGAACGTTCGTTATGAGAACGGCTTTATTTTCTTCGAAACGACAGGAATTGACGGCAATGCCCTTATTGCGGCCAAGGATGCAAGCGGGGATATTCTCTGGAGTTGGCACCTCTGGGCAACCCCTTACACTCCAGAAACGGAGTATGATACATATGTCGTGAGCGGGGCGGAAATGATGAATAGAAACCTCGGTGCGCTCAGTAAAACGCCCGGCGACCCGCGCGCAAATGGTCTGTTCTATCAGTGGGGCCGCAAGGACCCGTTCCTGGGTTCATCTTCCAATGCTGAAGCAAATACTTGCGCCGCTGCGCCCGAGGGTGTTGCCAACCAGATGGTTTACTCTTCCCAGACCGTAGAGTATGCGGTCAAGCACCCGACCTGTTTCATCAGTGTGGAGAACATGGATTGGTTCTCTCCCGTGGATTATACGTTATGGGGCAATGAGAAAACCATTTACGACCCGTGCCCTCCCGGCTGGAAGGTCCCGTCGGCCAGCGTGTTTACATCCTGGGAAGACGTGTCTCCGGATACAGCGAATTATGGCGTTCTCTTTGGAGAACAGTATTCTGTGCCTGCGACCTGGTTCCCCTTCTCCGGGCAAATATATGGAGAATTGAGTTCTGTCGGCGAGCGCTTTGACCACTGGACGGTTACGACCAACGGAGCGGCCGCCGTCAGCCCGCATTCCGGCCCGGATTATTTCACAATGACTGATTATTATGATGCCAGCGGAATCGGCCAGTCCGTCCGCTGTGTAAGGAGTAACTATGAAGAGTACATTCCGGAGCGAAAACTGTCGGAAATTGCCACGCTTCCCGATAATACTCCTACGATGACACTGCCGGCTGTGGTCATGGCAAAGTCCCGGCTTGGCGTAATCATTGATGACGGCACGGGTCAGATTTTCGTTTTCTCCCGCCGCACACTTCAGATGAACGAGGGCGATGAGGTGCAGTTCAAGGCCACCAAGATAACCTATCGAGGTCTCCCTGAATTAACTGATGTTCAGCAATATACGGTTCTTTCGAACGGAAATCCGGTTTCCTATCCTGTCCCGGAAAACATCTCTTACCGTACGGATTATGATGATTCCTTCTTTGCGGACTTCCAGTATGTCAGCGTGACAGGCCGGCTGATCGACCGCACCACGGGAACTTATGGATACAGTTATATCGTCCGCGGCACAGGTGATGAGGCGGTTCAACTTCCCTTCTATATTTTTTACCCGTATTGGTATCAGGATGAAGCTTTCTTTGCCAGTGCTATGAACCAGATGGTCCGGATAGATGGCTACTATGGCGGAATGGACTCATATGTGTGTGTTTTCCCCACCTCCATCGAGATAATTCCGGAGGGCTCCTATATTGATGAAAAGGGCAAAAATTACGGACAGGGCATTGATATCGCCGGTGTGGTATGGGCTCCGGTCAACTGTGGCTATGATCCCGCCAACTATCCGTATGGAAAAATGTACCAATGGGGCCGGAAATATGGCCAGGGATATACGGCGCCGTTTTATGCTCCCGCTGATGAATATGACGTGGACCCGGACGTCCCCGTCTTCGCTCCATGCTGGGATGGCCTGAATGAAGAGTCTGATGAAGGGACATTCTATTACGGAACTAACGCCCCCTATGACTGGATTGCTTCCGGCAGTGATACGTACTGGAATCTCGGAACAGGGGAAGCCGTTGTAAAAAACGAAACATATGATCCCTGTCCGGAGGGATGGCGGGTCCCGACTTCCAGCGAACTGTCTGTGATAGTCAATGCCTATCATTCAGACGTCACTGAAAAAGACGGTGTGAAGGGGATATGGTTCTCCGGAGATCCGTCCCTGTTCACCCGTTCGGATAGTGGGGCGGACAAGGCATTTTTCCCTTTGGCGGGAGGCCGCTTTGCGGATCAATGGTTCCACGATTGCAAGACAAGCGGGCGGGGTTCTTCGTTCAATTTATGGTCTTCTTCTATCGGAGGGAATGGCAATCCTGCCAATATCTCTTATTCGGATGACAACGCGCATTTCTCCACGAGTTATAGGGCTTTCGGCTTTTCTGTCCGTTGCTGCAAAGAGGGCCGCCAGACGATTTCTGTGAGCTCTCTATCCTTGAACAAGGATGAACTGTTCCTTTCTCCCGGCGAGAGTGAACAATTGGCGGCCAATGTTCTTCCGGCTGATGCCACGAATAAAAACGTGACCTGGTCGTCAAGCGATGAGCGGATCATAATTGTTTCCAATAATGGAATTGTTACTGCTATCAGTCCCGGAACGGCTGTCATAACGGCGGAGTCTGTCGAAGGGGCAAAGAGTGCGAAATGCGTGGTTACCGTTCTGACTATTCCTTTAAACCAGGTATGGTATACCTCCAGTGACGGGCAGATTATCCAACCCTCCAGTGAAACGGTCTTTTATGGTGCCGAGGATCAAGTCCTCTCGTACACAAACATCTGGGATGGTGAAAAATGGGTGATGGAGTTTTCTGCGCCGCTCGCTTACTGGGTTGGCTTCTGGTTCCATAACTACCCGGGCTCGCAACAGAACCGTTTGGTCACGCTGGGGCTGCCTCTCTCTGTTGATGCGGGAAAACTGGACAACGACAGGGACATTCCTTTCTATGCGGCGGGCCTGCAGCCAACAATCGAGTTGTTCTATGGCGATTACAAGGGCATTGCGGACAATGGACATCTTTTGCTGATCGGAGAGGATTATTCGATGGTGCTTGGATGTGCCACAGCCTATAGCGGAACAATTACGGTTCCCGAGGGTGTAACCAAGTTACATGGATACGCTTTCCATTGTTCGAGGGTAAACAAGCTAATCCTTCCCTCTACGATTCAGGAAATGGACGAGTATTGTCTCGAAGATTGTGATCTGCTGACCGAAATAGATTGTTATGCAACATCCTGTCCTGTTACATATAAGAATATCTGGAAATATAATACCAGTGAAGGGGTGTTGCATTATCCGGCGAACAGCGATTATTCCGCTTTCTATCTGCCGGCAGCATGGAGCATGATTGACGATCTCTGATTCAAGTCCTGCTTCCCAGCAGGTCTGTCCCTTGCTTCTTTTTATAAGAGGGGAGCGCGCCGGTCGCACGCTCCCCTCCTACATGGCCGGCAAGGCCGGCGGCCTCAATCTGGTCCGCCCGGAATAGCCTTACAGCCTGGAGGCCCTTTCCTCAGATCCCCGCCTGTTTCCCTTGTTCGAGATCCCTGACAAAACGGAGCCCGACCCCGGCGCGCTCGGCGAGTTCGACCTGGGACCCCGCTTACGTCCGGTCCTCCAGCAGGTCGGTGGCTTCCTGGAAGATGCGGTCGATGTCGTTTCCCTGCTTCTTTTGGGGAGCGGGCTGCGCGGCGGGAGGCGGGGTCGGCCGGAGGGTGTCCCGGAGGATGATGGTGTCGGCGGCGGGAGCCGGGGTCATGATGACCGGCTGCGCCTCCGCCGGCGCCGTTTTCCGTCCGGGCAGGAGACGGGGGAGAAGCGCGCCGAGAAGGACCAGGACGGCAAGGACGGTGAGGACGGCGAGGACGAGCGGCCACCGTCGCGGAGCGGTCAGGGCGTCCTTCAATTCGGCGGCGGTCCGGAAGCGCTGCGTGGGGTCTTTCTGTAAACATTTGGCAATGACGCGCTTATGTCCATGTGTCATCTGGCACAGGACCTTGCCGAGGGAATAGATGTCGCTGCGCGGAGAGCCGGGCTCCCCGGCGAGGACTTCGGGAGCCGCATAGCGACGGGTGCCGGCCGGCATCTTCAGGATGGCGGAGTCGCTGCTGTCGGCGAGGCCGAAGTCGATGAGCTTGATGCTGCCGGTCCCGTGCATGACGAGGATGTTGGCGGGCTTGATGTCGCGGTGGATGACCTGCCGGCTGTGGAGATAGGAAAGGGCGTCGCAGAGTTCTCCCGCCATCCGGCGGAAAGTCTTTTCATCCGGGAGGCCCTGCCGGAGGTATTCCTCCAGCGTCAGCCCGTCGATCCACTCCATCTCGATGGCGGGGCCATATTCGTCGAGGATGGTATAAGCGTATGTCTCACAGATGTTTCCATGCCGGAGGGTGTATCCGGTTTCGAACTCCTTCCGGAGCCGGGTCACCTGCAGGGGATTGTCGCGCCACTCCGGCTTCAGGCACTTGAACACGCGGAATTTTCCCGCCCGCTCGCCGCGGTACAGGGCGCAGAAGCCCTCGCCCGACGCGTGGAGAAGGGAGAAACTGGCGGTGTCGGGTTGTCCATAATCGTCCGCCGCGACGAAAAACCCGGAAATGTTGTCATCCATGCTGTATCAAAGGTACGCCATTTTGCGCGATTCTGCAAACCGGCGTCCCTCTTGCGCCGGCGGCTTATTATGCGTACATTTGTATGACGAATATGCCCCTGATGAGACGCTTCTTCCGCATCGCCCTGTTCTGTGCCGTCCTGCTGGCGGCTCCGGTCCTGTCCCGGGCCGGCGGGCCGGCGTCGCCGCCCGTCGGCGCGGATGTCGACCAGTGGACGGCCCTCCTGGACCGGTACGAGCTGATCTGCCGCCAATGCCTGGACCTGAAGCGCCGCCAGGAGGCCGGGCTGGATGTCCCGGCCGGGCAGATGCTCTCGCTGCTGGAGGAGCTGGACCGCCTGCGGGCCGAAATCCGAAGCGCTTCTGACAAGATGCCGGCGTCGGCCCGCAGCCGTTTCGAGGCCATCCGGAAGATGTATGCGACCGGCGTCGTCCTGGATACCCGGCCGGTGACCCTGGCGGCGGCCCCGGCGTTCCCGAAAGCTACGCTGGCGATTCCGGCCACTCCCGCTCCTGCCGCCCGGGACGCTTTCCCGCCGTGGATCTTGCGTTGTTACACCCCTCCCACAGGCGGCCCCCCCTGGTGGATACTGGCCTTTTTTTCCCCGTTGGTCCTGCCGGAATTCTCCCCGGGAGTCATGGCCACCTTCCTGCCCGAGAAAATGGGCGGCTACGCGGCCTTCCGCAGCAATTTCTCCTTGCACCGTTCCACCTATGACGCGCGCTCCGACGGCACAGCCGGGTCGGCATTGATCTGGACATCAGGCGCTTCCGCCGTTGACCGGCTCTTTGTGACAGCCGGTCCGGTCCTCCGGGTCAACCGCCGGCTCCGCCTTTTTGCCGGGGCGGGCTATGGCTTCCGCCGCCTCTATTGGGAAGATACCGACGGGGACTGGGCGCGCATCACGGATGCCTCCCGCAGCGGTTTATGCATCGAAGGCGGCGCCCTCTTCCTCCGGGGATGCTTCTCCTTTTCCGCGGGCGGCCTGCTGCTGGGAGGCTCCTATCCGGCGCTTTCCCTGTCGGTCGGATACGGTTTTCGCTGAAAGCGGCGGTTATTCAGTTGATTTTTCGTAATTTAGCGGATGTTGAACGGAAAGTCCCGCAAGATGGAATGGATAATAACCGAAATTGACGGCAAAATAGCCTCTGTTTCAGCTGATTACAGGCATTTCGCGCAGATTGCGGCGCGGGTTGCGACCCTGCCGCCGTCCGCGGTCGGGAGCATCTCGACCCGGAAAGTCTCCCAGGAGGCGCTCTTCGCCCTGGCCAAAACGGTGCAATGGGAGGACTTCCGCCTGTTCGGGACGAAATTCCAACGCTCCGTCTGGGAGACGCTGTTCCGCATGCCCCGCCGGCTGTGCAGTTATTCCGAGTTCGCCGCCCTGTGCGACAACCCGCTGGGCGTGCGTTCCGTCGCCCATGCGGTCGCCATCAACCCGGTCGCCTGCCTCATCCCCTGCCACCTGGTCGTCCCGAAGGAGACGACGGACCGGATCCGCAGCATCCGCTCCACGGCGGCCGAAACGACCCTGTTCAAGGGCTCCGACCTGTATCTGCTCGACACGATCGATGTCGGGGAATATGCCTACGGGCCCGAGGTCAAGCGCGAGCTGATCAAGCACGACCTGGCGCTGTAAACGGTTGTATCCCTGCGCTTTGTGACATAAAAAAGAGCCGGCCCCGCAAAGGGTCGGCTCTTTCCTATGTCCGGGGGAACGGCTTAGTTCTGCTTTTTCGCCTCTTCTTCGGCGGCCTTGATCATGTCCGCGTTGGCGGAGATGAAGACCTCGACGCGGCGGTTCTGGGCGCGGCCTTCCTTGGTAGCGTTGTCGGCAACCGGCTCGTTGAAGGAGTGTCCTTCGGCTTTGAGGCGGCTGGCGGCGATGCCCTGGGCGTTGAGAAGGTTGGCGACGGAAGCGGCGCGCTGGCCGGAGAGGCGCTCGTTGACCTCGGCGGTACCGGTGTTGTCGGTGTGGCCGATGACCGTGATGTCGGTGTCAGGCATGTCGGCCATGTCCTTGGCGAACTTGGTCAACTCGTCCTGGGCAGCCTTGGTGAGCTTGTAGCCGTTGGTCGGGAAGAGGATACCGTTGGCGAAGGTGACCTTGATGGCCTTCAGGCCGTTGGCATCTTCGACGGTCTCGACGTCCGCATTGAGGGCGGCGAGTTCTTCCGCCTTCTTGTCCATCTGCTTGCCGATGATGGCGCCGGTGCCGCCGCCGACGGCGGTGCCGATCGCGGCGCCGATCGCGGCGCCCTTGCCATCCTTGCTGATAAGGTAGCCGATGCCGGCACCGAGGGCGGCGCCTGCGCCGGAACCGATCAGGGAACCGGAAGCGGTGTTGGTCAGGCCGCAGCTGCTGATGATGACCGCGGCGCTAAGGAGAATCGTTCCAATCTTTTTCATAATACGTATTAATTTAAAAAAGGTTTATAAGCCTGTTGTTCAAGGTGTAAAAATAGATAAAAAATTGATTCTTCACAAAAATTTTTGCATATTCGTCTTTCCGGAGGGGAGAAAAATTCAAATGCCATGCCACTGAAGGAAAAGAGAACGGTTCCATGCAAGATTCTGCGGCAGGCGGGATTTCACTACCGGTTTGAACAGTAATAGACAATGAAAAAGATGCTGATCCTGGGGATGGCCCTCGCCTCCCTGTTTGCCTGCTCCGAGGCCGCGCGCGACGGATTTGCGCCTGAAGGATATATGTTTGACGGAAAGATGGCCATGGACGGGGAATCCGCCGCCGGCCGAGAGCCGGGCGCGGAACCCGGCGGGGCCGGCAATGGGCAGAGCGCTGCCGGCCGGCTGACCGCCGGCGAATGGAACGACCTGGACCACTGGGACTTCTGGGGAAAACTGATGACCTCTCAGGAACAGGACAACCATGCGGAGTACTGGGGTTTCTATACGAATAACCGGATAGCGGTCCATGTCGTGGATGTGACGGGCAAGCCGGTGGCGGGTGCCAAGGTGACCCTGCTTCGCGGCGGAAAGGCCATCTGGCAGGCCGTGACGGACAATGCCGGCGATGCCGACCTGTTCGCCGGCCTTTTCCAGAAGGAAGAAGCCGATGCGGCGGACCTGTCCGTTCTCATCGAAAGCGCGTTGCAGCCGGGACATCCGATCCTGACGGGCTGGAACGCGGAACAGGGCGCTTCCGTGAACGAGTACACCGTCCCTGCCATGGAGACCCCTGCGGCGGTGGACATCGCCTTCATCGTCGATGCGACGGGTTCGATGGGCGATGAAATCAGCTTCCTCAAGGAGGACCTGATGGATATCCTGACGAAGGCGCAGGCCTCCCAGAGCGACGTCAAATACCGCACGGCCGCCCTTTTCTACCGGGACGAGGGGGATGCGTACCTGACCCGTCCGTCGAATTTCAACAAGGACTTCTCCGCGACCATCAACTTCATCAAGAAGCAGGATGCCGGCGGTGGCGGCGATTATCCCGAGGCGGTCCACACGGCCCTCGAACAGGGGCTGCAGGCGCTTTCCTGGAGCGAGAGCGCCCGCAACAGGCTGGCATTCCTCATCCTTGACGCACCCGCCCATTACCGCCCGGGAATCGTGGAGAGCCTGCATGCTTCGGTCGAGGCCTATGCCCGCATGGGCATCCGCATCATCCCCGTCGCCGCCAGCGGCGTGGACAAGGGCACAGAATTCATGTGCCGCTTCTTCGCCGTCTCGACGGGCGGCACCTATGTCTTCCTCACCGACCACAGCGGCATCGGCAACGCCCACATCGAACCGACCATCGGCGAGTACAAGGTGGAGATCCTGAACGACCTCCTCCTCCGCCTGATCGGGGAGTATTCCCGCTGACGGCGGCCCGCAGCGCCGGGCCCTCGGCCCCGGCCGCCTGCAAGTTTTTCAAAAATTTTTTTGCACATTCAGAAAATAGTCTTACCTTTGTAGTCCCAAAAGGCAAGAATGCGGAAATAGCTCAGTTGGTAGAGCACGACCTTGCCAAGGTCGGGGTCGCGAGTTCGAGTCTCGTTTTCCGCTCACAAAACTCAAAAAACGCCTTCCAGATCATCTGGGAGGCTTTTTGATAGTGCTTAATTTGTGTCAAAAACAATTGATATAATTGACATTTTCGGTTGGTGAAACACTAAGTAAGTATTTGATTTATTTATATTTATGACTACTTTATTGAAAGCGGTTTCAATAAAGTAGTGATATGCCGAAAATAAGGAGACGTCAAAGATGCCCCAAATGTGGCTCTTTGAGTATCATTCGTTGGGGCCTTAGGGAGGGTCGCCAAAGGTATAAATGCCAGGATTGCGGAGCATCATTTGTCAAACATAAAGAAGGTGTTAGCAGAAGCAACAGGCTCGTCTGGTTCCGTAAATGGGTTCTTGGCAAACAAACCATTGAAGATATAGCGTGCGATAGCGGATATAGTGCTCGCCAGCTACACAGATGGTTCGACGAGTATCTGGACTCATCGCCCTCCTGGACAATGAACACGTCCCGGCCGATATATCTACTCATTGATGGAACGTATTATTCTGATGACCATTGCCTCATCGTGTATCGTGCAGAGAACTTGAAGAGGACTATCTTCTATCGCTTTACCGCACACGAAGATCAAAACGAGATTGCTGCAGACTTGCTCAGCATCAGAGACTTAGGATATGATGTCATCGGGGTTACAACGGATGGTGGAGATAACATTATACGGGCTGTCCAGTATGTATTCCCAAATGTACCCCGGCAGCGTTGCGTTGTCCATGTTCAACGAGATTGTCTGGCATCAATCACTCAAAAACCAAGATATCCTGAAACAAGGCTCTTTCGGAACATAGTTCTACAACTCAGTGATGTGTATACAGTTAACGATAAGTTGTGGTGGTTAAATGTATATTCCAACTGGGTTGAAGAAAACGAAGAGTATGCCTTTCAGAAAGCGGTCGTCCCTCAAACACATCAGGAATACTACGTACACAATGACTTGAGGAAGGCTTATATCCACTTGAAAAGGGCTCTGCCAAACCTATTTACATACATAGATTGTCCCGGGGTTCCGAAAACCACAAACGCACTGGAAGCCTTCTTTGGGCACATTAAAGACCAGATAAGATCTCACCGCGGCCTGGCGGAGTCAAGAGTAGATAACTTCATCAAATGGTACCTCTTTTTCAACGACGAGAAAAAGAAAGGTAACCGGTGACGCCGTCTCGCATAACCAGGCTCGACGGCTACGGCTCACCGCTGCGGGGGGCTACGGAAAATGGCCCTCCTCGCGGCGGCCGTCACCAACCACTTTTGTCAAGGTTACCAACCGTTTTTGTCAATTATACCAAACAATTAGCACAAAAAGCTTGACAGAAAAAAGTGCAAAATCTGTGTCAAAGGAATCAGGAGAAAATTCTTGACACAAGTAACGGATAAATGTTTAAATTTTAATCCGTTATGCTATGAGAGAGCACTATACTGACACGTTCGAGGTCTACCAACTGAGCTATTTCCTCGTCTGGACTGCAGATTTAAGGCGAATTTTTTAATCTGCAAAATTTTTTCGCTCACCCCCCAAAAAAAGATGATAAACCTATTACGTAGTATAGCTTCGTAATTTGTTCTATATATGTTAAAACTAAAAACCAAGATGAAAAAGTTTTCATTCCTTTTTCTGACCATTGCTGCCCTCACGCTTGTCTGCTGCAAGAAAGCATCCGAGGAGCCCGTTGACCCTATCGTTTCAGACAATCAGGGCATCGCGTCGGCAGAAGACTTTATGGCCTTCGCCGCGGCGGTCAACGCGGGCGAATCCACCGAGAGGTGGCAGAATGAAGACGGCTGGGTCAACCTGCTCGACGACATCGACTTCAATGGTGTCACAGAGTGGACCCCAGTCGGACACGTGACCGCTCCATGGGCGAACTGGAACCCAGTTATCGCCGACGGAAAGGCCTTCACCGGAAAATTCGACGGCAACGCGCACAAGATTAAGAACCTGAAATTAACAGATGCGGAAACCAAAGACGGCCGCCACTTCGGCATCTTCGGTTATCTCGGTCCAGGAGCCATCGTTCAGAATTTCGTCATCGACGAGAGTTGCTCGCTGACCGTCACCTCTTCTGTCTCCCACAGCGTAGGCATGATTGCCGGCGTGCTTTACGACGCCACTGTCCGCGACGTGACGAGTTATGCACCGATGACCTATGAAGGCGGATGCAAAGGATACCTGCATATGGCCCTTATCGGCGGTATCTACGCCAAAGATATAGGCTGTACGGTGGACAGCGTCCATAACTTCGGTGACATTTCGGTCACTAATTCCGTCAATCTCTCCGGAGCAGCGACAGGCATCCACGTAGCCGGCGTCGTCGGTTTCACCAACGCCCCGACCGGCAATGAAAAACGCGTGGTAATCTCCGACAGCAGCAACCAAGGCGAGATGACTTCACAAGCTGGCCGTACCGCTGGCATCCTGGGCGCAGCCAATGCCTGCACGGACATCATCGGATGCGAGAACCGCGGCAACCAGCTCAACTCGATGCCGCAAAGCGACGGCAGCCGTCTTGGCAACATCTGCTGCCTCACCAATAATGGTTCCACCATTTCGAACTGCAAGAACTACGGCAACCTGGTCTCGACGACCTCCGGCAGGGTCGGCGGCATCGTTTCGCTGCCAGGCGCCGCTTCCTACACCAACAACGAGAACTACGGAAAGATCATTTCCGACAGCGCCTACCGCGGCCTTTTCTGGGGATATGTGACCGCTGCAGCCGCCTGGGAAGGAGGAAAGGCCGCCGGGAAAGTCGGAAGATACAACAACGGCGACTTCCAGAATGACGTCTATTCCGAAGCCAACAAAAAAAATTATCTCGGCAAGGATGGTTCAGGCGGCAAATGCACTGTCTCTGACGTCACCATCGACATCACGGCTGCCGCCGATCCCCAACTTGACGTCGAGGCGGACTTCCGTATCTTCTTCATCGGAAACAGTTTCACCAAAGACGCTGTGGAGCACCTGCCCGGCATTCTCGCCGCAGCCGGGCTCGACAAGATCCAGATGGTGCATATGTACTATGGAGGACGCACCATTCCCGAATACAACGACGGCTGGAGCACCGCTACGGATTATCACTGCTACGTTTGCAATCCCGGCCAGACCAGCTGGACCGACATAACCGGAAAGAGCCTGGCTACAGTTGCCGCAACCGGTAAATGGGACATCGTCACCATTCAGGAGCACACCGGACGCCAGCTTGCCTGGGGATGGACAGAGACCGAAAAGGCCGCAGTCCAGGGGCTTGTAGACAAGGTAAAAGCCGCACAGAAAACAAACGGAGGCACACCGAAACTCTACTACATCCTCTCGCAAGCCTATCACAACCTGAGCAAGGCGCAGAGCGGCGCCAAGCCGTTCTCCAACACGAGTGAGATGTGGACAATTATCGCCGCCCAGGGCAAGACAGCCGTGGAAACCTGCGGTTTCGACGGCGTGATTTCCACCGGCGCGATGCTGCAGAACCTCCGCACCTCCGGCCTCAACAACACCATGGGCCTCACCCGTGACGGCTATCATATGGACTACGGTATCTCCCGTTACGGCGCTTCCTGCACGGTGTTCGAGACGGTAATCGGTCCGTTCAACGGCGATGTCAAACTTGACAACAACAGCTACCGGACATCGTCTAACTCGACAACTGACGGCAGCTACACCACAGCCATTACCAACGAGCGTGCTCCTATCGCACTCAAGGCCGCCCGCTACGCGATAGCAAAGCCCTATGAGGTGACCGATATGGAAGGCGAAGGCGGCGTTCCCCCGGGCCCCGAGGTCGAGCCGGACAACGTTACAATCGCTTCAGCTGCCGACCTGGTGGCATTTGCAGCCCGAGTCAACAGCGGCGAAGCCAAGGCTGTCATTGCGAACGTGACCGTCACAAACGATATCGATATGTCGTCCGTCACAGACTGGACGCCCATCGGTCTCGCTGTCACCTCGCTCAACAGCAATACCATCGCATGGGGCGCAGGGAATCCCTTCAAGGGCCATTTCAACGGCTGCGGACACACCATCAAGAACTGGAAGGTCGTTTGCCGGAATGCTACGGCGGGCCAGTCCTGGGGCCTCTTCGGCACGCTGGCCGACGGGGCCGTAGTGGAGAACCTGGTCTTCGACAGCAGCTGCTCGCTGACGGTTTCTCCCTCCGCCCAGACCGACTGCGGCCTTATCGCAGGCCTCGTTCACGGGGCGACCGTCAGCAACATCGAGAGCCATGCCTCGATGACCTACGGCAATGCCACAGTCGCCGACAACCTCCGGATGACGATGGGCCTCATAGGAATGGCCTTTGCTACCGATACCGAAGCGACGATCACCGGCCTGAAGAATTACGGTTCCCTGACGACGGACAAATGCAACAACACCAAGAACGGCGCGACTTCCGTGCAGACGGCGGGCATCTGTGGTTTCTCGTCCAATGACGGCAATTCAACCAAGACCGTCCTTTTCAAAGACTGCGTCAATGAGGGCAATATGAGCGGCAACAATGCCCGTATGTCGGGTATCGTTGCGGCTTGCAACCGCTACACCGTGCTCAAGAACTGCATCAACCGGGGAAACAACGTCAACGACTCGCCGGATGCCCGCCTGGCCAACCTGACCTGTATCACCGGGGCCGGCTGCATCATCGAAGACAGCATAAATTACGGCGATGTGATTTCCAAGACCGGGCAGCCCGCCGGCGGATGCGTGTGCCTCGTCAATCACGACGACAATATGTTTGTCCGGATGCAGAATTACGGCCGAGTGATTACCGACAGGGCCGAAAACTATTTCGGAACACTCTTCGGCCAGTGCAACAAGGACGCGAGTTTCACGAAGTGCGTCGCCGCAGGGGACTTCGGCAGATATAATAACGGCACATACCAAATGGTCGGCATCACCGCCGAGAATTACTTTGACTATGTGGGAACGCACAACGCTTCCGGCGTCAACGTGACCAGGGAAAACATCCTGTTCTCGCTGGAAGGCGGATCCGAACAGGCCAAGGGGCCCTCGATGCCGGCGAAATGGGTGTTCAATACATCCAACAAGCCCATTTACTACTCGTCCTGGACCACGGAGCGGAAGATCCCCGCGACCAATAATGCCAGCGCATATATTACCGTGACGCGGGCGGCGGCAAACGCTTCCGCCTCATGGAATCTCGGCGTGGCCTCCAACGGCGTTCCGCAGATAGCCACGCTCGCGGAAGGCGATGCCTGGGTATGGTGTATGCCGCTGGAGTCGGCCATCCCCGCAGGATCATACATCGACTTTAACGCAACTATGGTCAGTTATGC
>JAEEGI010003534.1_pt1 | contig 37196 bp, 33 predicted proteins | sample 8958751 | NCBI WGS metagenome assembly JAEEGI01 (sample SAMN16246545, study PRJNA631951) | gut metagenome | biome: gut microbiome; feature: rumen; material: KS-attached | host: Bos | place: Iran: Karaj | collected 2018-10 | reverse complement strand
GTCAGCTTCTGATAGATGGAATCAAACTTCTCAGCGGAGATGGGTACATTGATCTTGCCCCAGTCCACGTCGTTATGGATGCAGGGAACATCGACCACATAACGGTCATCCGGGCTGCGGCCGGTATACTTGCCGGTATTGACCACCAGCGCACCGGTCTCGCTCAGAGTGCCTTCACCGCGCTCTACGGCCTTTTCGGTCAAAACGGCGGGGGAGAGCTGATAATAGACCGCCTTGGGGGCGATGATGCCGAGAGACTCAATATACTTTAGCATGGGGAAAATGGCTCCTTTCAGAGATTGGCGTTCTGAATAATTCATTATATTATATCAAAATGTGTCCCAATAGCAATAGGGATTTTTCAATCATAAGTTGCTTTTTCCGGTAGGGTATGGTATAAGTTTGAGCAGAACGAGCGCTGATTTTCCCGGAGGTTCTTCTGATGACAAAGTCTAGGCTTCTGCGGCTTGCGGCATGGATGCTCCTGACCGTAACGCTCCTGGTTTCCTTAAGCGGCTGTGTCGTAATCGGTGATCGGAAACCGATCTGCACCATAGTGTTCTCCAATGGCAGCGAGGTACGCATCCGCCTTTATCCGGACAAATGCCCCAATACCGTCAACAATTTCATCAAGCTCTGCAATTCCGGCTTTTATGACGGCAGTACGGTCCACCGCATCCTGGAATACGTACTGATCCAGATGGGGATGCCCGGCAGCAGTGAGGAAACCGACGCAGGGTATTATATCAAAGGCGAGTTTACGGCCAACGGTCATTCCAAGGGCGATTTGACCTTCGCAAAGGGCATTGTCGGGATGGCGCGCCTCAGTGACGAGAACGAATCCAAGAAGTTCTTCGATACTGCCAGCAGCCAGTTTTTTATCATGCTGGAGCCGAAACAGACCATGGATGGGTATTACGCCGCTTTCGGAAAAGTCATTTCCGGAATGGAAGACGTGATCGCCATTTCCAAAATGGACGTGGACGCCAACAACTATCCCAGAGACGAAATTTATATCGTATCCGCCAGGGTGGAGTGCTATGACTACAAACCCGGCGAACCGAAGACCATTGATAAGAAAAGCGTAAACCTTCATTGACCGAAAAACGACTTAGGGGCCTGCCTTCCGGCAAGCCCCTTTCCTTATTATTTGATCTTTTTTGCCTGTTCGGTCACGCCCTTCTCCCGCCAGTGTCCGAAAAGATAGCAGGGGAGGATCAGCAGCAGTCCGGCCAGCATGGACCAGCCCCAGGTCTGGAAGATGCCGATATAATGCTCAAACCCGACTTTTGCCGCCTCTGCAGCCGCCCGGTCGACAAATTGTCCGGCAGCCACCGCTGCGTCCAAGGCCCGGTTCAGCGGCAGAGCCGCCAGGAGCCAGCTGAGCGGAACACGGATCAATGTGGAGCCGATGGCGCACAGAGCACTGCTAAGGGCTGCTCCCGCTCCTCGGAGGGATCCGGATAAAGTATTCTGAAAAGAATAGAAAATATAGAAGAAGCATACGAAGCGGATGCCCTGCGCTGCCATTTGCCGGGAGTTAGCATTGGCCCCGAAGATCAGGGTTATGGCCGGGCAGGCAAAATAGAGGATAACGGACAGGAAAACTGTCACCGTTGCGGACAGGATAAGGGTCGAGTAAATGCCCTTATTGGTACGATCCACATCCCCCGCGCCAATGTTCTGGCCGACGAAGGTGGTGACCGCCGTGCTGAAGCCCATCATGGGCAGCAGCACGAAACCGTCGATCTTCATCAGCATGGAGTTTGCCGCGATAAACTCCGTTCCGAAGCGGTTTGAGAAGGTCTGGATAACGAGGCTGCCGCCGGCAAAGCACATATTCTGCAAAGCAGAGGGGAGGCCGAGACGCAGGATGTGCTTTGCGATCGCGCCGTCGATGCGAAGATGGCGGAAGTCGATTTTTGCCCCGTAAACCCCGGTGGACTGCCGCCGGAGCATCAGACAGCCGCTGAGGATATGGGCCAGGATCGTAGCTAGGGCGACGCCCGCCACATCCCAGTGGAAAGCGCAGACAAAAAGCAGATCCAGCAGGATATTGGTGATACTGGAAATGATCAGTGCGTACATGGGCCATTTGGCGTCCCCGAGCCCCTGGACCATCCCGTTCATATTGTTGTAGACCACGTTGCCGCAGGTGCCTGCAAAGATGATCCGGATATACAGCGCAGCGTCGTCCAGGATATCCGCAGGAGTGCCCAGCATGCGCAGCATGGGCTTTGCGCAGATAAAGCCCACCACCGTAATGAACAAACCCGCCAGCATGCTCAGCAGGAAGGTGGTTGTCATGGCCTCCTCCAGCCTTTTGGTATCCTTAGCGCCCTTGTACTGGGAGATCACGATATTTGCGCCCATGCTGACGCCCATATAGAGGGCGTTGAATACCATCATAATGGCAAAGCTTGCATTGACGGCAGCGAGACAATGGGTACCGTCAGCCGCAAAATTGCCAACGACCACGGAGTCCACGACGTTATACAGCTGCTGGAACAGGTTGCCGAAGATGATGGGCAGGGAAAACAGGATGATTTTCTTCGTGATGGGGCCCTGAGTCAGGTCCCTTCGCTCGGCCGCTCTCTGCAGCCGCTCGGTTTTGGTCATGGTGTTCAATCCTTTGATTTTGATTGAGTAATTATAGCACGCTACGTATTTGAAATCAAGGTACAACCTGTTGTTTCGCAGCTGAATTTTCGATGCCCGCTCGCTAAGAATGGATTGACTTTCGCCTGTTTATAAGGTAAGCTTTAGGCAGATAAATTAAAAAAGGAGGAGTACCCATGAATCTTTCGCAAAAGTACGATGCCCAGGCTGCCGGCCTTTCCATCGGCCAGTATTGCCCTCCCCGCTGCTTCGAGCTGGCAGGGAAGGAGTTCCGTTTCATCATGGACACCGGAGAGGAGACCGGCGATATCGTTTTGAATTTCCTGGATGAGACCAAGGTCTCCTTCAGCGTTCAGAACGGCAGGCGCACCGGCGAGGCGGACTACGAGTGCCGCAAGAGCGACGACTGGACCTATCTGGTGACCTTCTGCCTGCAGGATCCCCGGGAGAACTATACCTTCGTCATTGACAAGGAGCAGGAATTGGTGACGTTCCTGCGCTGCCCCCTGGGCGAGAATCCCTATTATCCCTACCTGATCGAGAGCCATTGGACCTTCGGCTACATCTTCGTGGAGGGCAAGGAGCATACGGATCGCCGCCGCCATGGCTTCACGGACGACGTGACCGGCACCTGCGTCAAATGGACCTACGGCCATAAGCTGGCCACCGTACACGTGTACTACAGCTCCAATTGGTATCGGATCACCTATGCCCGCGACAAGTCCAAGCCGGAAGAGCCCATGTCCACGGAAAACCTTGACAATGCGGTCACCAATCTGCTGCCCGGTCCCGACGAGCCCTGCTTCTACGTCAAGATCAAGGAAGGCATGTATCTCGTCAGCTGCACCGAGCAGAACATGGAGAAGATCCTAGGCGAGAAGATGGGATTCCGCAGCGATACCCTCTGCTTCCTGGATAACTGGAACCGGATGTATAGCGTCGGCCGCGGTTACGGCACCGCCACCCGGGATGGCAAGGACAGCGAGATTTTTGTCATGATCGGCAAATACGCTTCGCCGGAAGAGGTGGACGAGCATTTTTTTACGGATCCCTGCCCCTACCTGGTGTAAAGTGAGGGGCACGGATCGCTGAGTTTTGATCCGGAATGAACGGCTCCCGCTTCGAGTATCGAAGCGGGAGCTGCTTTTTGTCATTTCTTTTCGTCGTCTTCCGTTTCCTCTGTCAGGATACCGGCGATGCGCAGATAGAGGGATTCCGCGTTTTTTCGAAACCTCTGCTCCATTCGCTTCGCCTGGTCTTCATTTCCCGCAAGGATATCCAAATGCATCATCTCTCCCAGACTGTCGGAAAGGGAAAGGCTGACGCTGAAACCGCCCTCCGGCTTTTCCTGGTGGGAGGTTTTGATCATCGCTTCCCGCGCCAGGATCTTTGCGGCACGCTCGGCTCCTGAGGCAGCCTTCACGCGAATGGTGTAGGGTAGGCTGCTTTCCATTTCCGAAGCCGTCCGAATCCCCCTGGGAGTAATGCGGTACTTATCCTCTTCCGTAGTGATAATGAGATCCTTTTCTTCCAGCTCCGTCAGACATTCGATGTAATCGAAATAATTCGTCGCGTTGTCAATCAGCGTCAGCTCCGTGAGCATATTCTGGCTGACCGGCGCAGGCAGCCTGTTCAGTATATAGAGGATAAGGATCTTGATGTCGATCTTTTGCCTGATGAATCCGTAATTGTCCAAGCTGAAGCACCTCACACGATATGCATTCGCCTTAGCTCCGGAAAACCGGCACAAAAGGGAAGCTGCGGCATAGATTGTTATTGAAATCATCCTGTCAGGAGGTATGTCTATGGCAGACAGAGTGAAACCGGGACCGGTGGACCACGCAGCCGCCGTCCGGGAGGCCGTGAGCATCCACACAAAGAAGATCTACGATTCCTGCCGTGATAAGGATTGTCTGGAGGATCTGCGGTTCTATCCCGACGCGATATCTCAGGCAGCCATCGCTTCCGCCATCGGCATCCGCGCGAAAGCCGTAGAACTGCTGCATGCCGGGATCGCGGTGGAAGAAGCGGCATTCAACCGCGGGTATTACACAGTAGACGTGCGTTTCTTTTACCGGATCCGCGGCGAAGCATACAGCATCACCAGCGGAAGCAGCGCCATCACCGGCCTCTGCGTCTGCGACAAACGGGTGCTGCTGTTCGGCAGCGAAGGAAACGCCAAGGTGTTCTCGTCCGACGCGCCGGCAGAGCTGCGCTGCGTCCGTCTCCCAGTGGCGGTGGTGGACGCCGTGGATCCCATCATCCTCAATATCCGGCTGGCTGACGTGAGTGAAGCGCAGACGGCGGAGTTCGATCAAAAGGAGATCCCGGAGTTCATCAAGCGCGCATTCCCGGACGGACTGGTTTTCACCGGCGATGTGAAGCGCGTTTACGTTACCCTGGGTCAATTCAGCATGATCCGCCTGGAGCGGGATTCCCAGATCCTGATTCCCGCATACGACTATTGCCTGCCGGAGAAGGGGTGTACGACGGGCAGCGGAGACGATCCATACGAGCTGTTCAAAAGGATCCGCTTTCCTGTGGATGAGTTTTTCCCGCCCGACACGCTGCAAAACTGTGAGACCTACCGTGAGGCGGCAGCGCAGGGAGCGCAGACCTGAAAATCAGCGGAGAGGCTGCTGCCCGGCAGCCTCTCCGCCGGTTTAAGCAGATCATTCTTCTCCGGGGAACTCCAGTTCATCCACAAAGACGTCCTGGAATGCGGGATCCGCCGCAAGCTCCAGGTATTCGATCTTTTTCGCAAGGGTAGCGGCCCTTCGGTATTCATCGATGCTGAGGACGCAAAGTCGCGCGCCCTGACCGGCGGCATTGCCGATGGCTATCACCTTTTCTTCCAGTTCCGGCGGGATCAGACCGATACCGCAAGCGCTGGCAGGTGACATATAGCTGCCGAAAGCTCCGGCGATCATGACGCTCTGGATATCATCCGTGCTGATGCCCAGACGGCGGCACATCATCTGGATCCCCGCAGCCATGGCGCCCTTGGCAAGCTGTACTTCGCGTACGTCCTTCTGGGTAAACACGAGCGCCTCGCCGGTACCGGAAGTCTCCGCATCGGCCAGAAGGAAAGCTCGCTGTCCTTCATATTCGATGATGGATCCTTTGAGCAGCTCGCCTTCTGCCGTATTGATCTCCTCAGGCGGGAGGAGCCGGCCGGCCGATTCCACCAGGCCGGTGCGGACCAGCTCACTGATCAGATCGATCAGGCCGCTGCCGCAAATACCGATGGGCTTTCCTCCGCCGATGACACTGTAAGTAAATTTGCCGTCCTGCAGGCTCACGTGGTCAATGGCACCCTCCGCGCCCCGCATGCCGCAGGTGATGAGCGCGCCTTCAAAGGCAGGACCCGCTGCGGTGCTGCAGGCGATCAGCCGCTTCTCAGTACCCAGGACCATTTCGCCGTTAGTGCCGATATCGATCAGAAGCGTGATCTGCTTCTTTTCATCCATGGAGGCGGCCAAGGCTGCTCCGACGGTATCCGCGCCTACGAACCCGGCGATATTGGGCAGCATATACAGCTTGGCGGACGGATTGACCGTGAAACCGAACTCGGAAGCGGCAAGCTGCATGGGCTCCGCCGCAGCGGGGGTATAGGGGGCGTAGGCCAGGGAAGCGGGGGAGATGCCCATGAAAAGATGGTGCATGCAGGTATTGCCCACCACGGTGATCAGGTAGATGTTTTTCATCTTCTGCTTCGCGGCAGCGGCACATTTGGCTGCCAGCTGATTCAGCGCCTTTCGGATATCGCCGGTAGGTCCGTCCAGTCCATTCTCCACGCAGTACTTCACCCGCATGATCACGTCGCCGCCGTAGGTCGTCTGCGGGTTCAGCAAGCTGGCCTGGGAGATCTGTTCCCCTGTGCGCAGATCGACAAAGTAACATGCGACTGTAGTCGTGCCGATATCGTAGGCAAGCCCCAGAACAGGGGAGCCCACCGGAACGACATCAAGGATCTCGTCGGCGCAGACGACGGCATCCACCCGATACCCGTTTTCCTCCAGCGTGTTATAAAGCTTGGAGATCACGCGGAGATTCGGGCGGAAGGACGCCGCCTTTTCGCCGGCTGCTTCTGCCAGGGTATCTGTGAGCCGCAGCCAGCAATCCCGCAGATCGGAAGTGCTGGGCTTGGGGATCTCCAGCGTAAAGACCTTTACGGCGGGCGTGGGAGCGACATCTCTGGTGATGCCGCCCATGAGGATCCGATGGCCTTCATCCTTGCGGGAAATATCCACTGTGATATCTCCGGTGATCTTGGTCATGCATGCCAGCACTTCCCGTGTGCCTTTTTCGTCTGTGACGATGACCTTGCATTTTTTGCAGGTACCGTTGCCGCCGCAGGGGGCGTCCAGCTTGAGGTCGTTGAAACGGATGGCGTCCATGATGGACATGCCGGGCCGGGCCTCATAAATGAGACCGGAGGGCTTGAACGTTACCTTCATTTTTTCACCTCTCTGAAAAGATAGCAGCCCACGTAAGTGAGGGTCCCGCGTCCGTGGTTATAGAGGATGCCGTTGTCCTTGCAGACGTCGCTGATGACCATACCGTAGCCCTCCATGGGGCTGCTCATCAAGTCGGGAAAGCGGCAAGGCGCATCGGGGAAGGTGCATTTTTCGCAGTTGGTGCATTCGCCGGCGCCAAGGGGAAGGACGTCCAGCTCAGCGTGGTCCTTGCGAAGCTTCTTCAGGAAAGCCACAAAATGCGCGGAGTGGATCTTGGAGGTCTCTTCCATGGTCTCGAAATCGAAATCATCCTCCAGCTGCCCCGTAGTCTCCACGATCAGACCAATATCATACTGCCGGACCCGTTCCTGACATTCGGCGACCGTGCCGCAATTGGGAGGGCAGCTCCAGTTTGTGTTATAAGCATGGCATTTGTTGACGGCACACATCTCCCGGACTTCGTCCCTGAGTTTGATGGTATCCACCTTCATAGGCTCCGCCAAAGTAAAACCGATGGCAAGCGCCTCTTCGCGCAGCGTTGAAATATCCATAATCCCGCGTGGTCCTTTCCTGTAGATTCTTGACCTTCACATTATATAACATTTTTTGAAATTTGCAACGGGATATGGTATAATGCGCTTGTTTCAGAACTCTGCGCACCCGGGAGGAAGGCAATGTTCAAGAGAAGAGTAGAGGATTCCGGAAAAACGACGATGTTCCGCTTCGCCTGCAGGATCTTTTATGCCCATGTGGTGAGTATCCTCATCATGCTGGTGATCTTTTTCCTGGTGGATAATCTGAAGCTGATCGGCCTGGAACAAAAGGACAGCGTCTATAATATCGCAGTGACCGTCGCATGCCTGGTATTTTATCTCGTCTATAACTATATCCAATGCTGGCGGATCGGACAGCGGGATTATAACCAGGTGCTGTATAAGCATATCACTTACAACAAATGGAAGCCGCTGCTGGCTGCCGTTTACAGCCAGATCCCGGGCCTGATCCTGGCTGTGCTTGCGGTGATCCCATCCACGAGAGAGCTGGGACGCTCCGTGTTCAGCGTATTCTATTTCTATGCGGCCTGGCTTTTGGCCCGCTTCAAGGACACGATACCGGCCATTTACTTCGTGCCTCTGCTGTTGCCGCTGATCCTGACCCCGGCTGCGTATCACATGGGGTATCGGGGTATCTACCTGGCGAACAAAGTCGTGTATAACATGCCCAAGGAGAAGCGTAAGGACAAGCAGGGCAGGGCATAACCGCCGCCTCCCTCCCGTATGATGCAGGGGAGGGGTGTCCATGCGATTTCGTAATGTGATATCTGCGGCTTTGTTTCTGCTGCTCGGCGCATCGCTCTTGAGCGTACCCTTGGCCCGCGTGGCCTTCCTTGCATCGGAAGGCTCTCAGGTGACCATTGTAGTGGACCCGGGCCATGGCGGAGAAGACGGCGGCGCCGTCAGCGCAGACGGTCTGCGGGAGAGCGATCTGAATCTGGCAATCTCTCTGCAGCTGGGCCGCCTGCTGGGTCTCTGCGGGATCCCTTGCAGGCTCACCAGAGACAGTGACCGGATCGCATATCCCGATTCCGCGACAACCACCCGCCAGCGCAAGCGGGCGGATCAGGAATATCGTGCGGCTCTGATCCGCTCCACGGAGAAAGCCGTGCTGCTGAGTATTCACCAGAACAATTATCCCTCAGCCGGACCAAAGGGGCCTCAGGTATTCTACGGCACTGTTCCCGGCAGCGAGCCGTTTGCTCAGGAAATGCAGTCGCTGCTGACCGACCTGAACGCCAACTGCCGCAGGATCGCGCCGATCTCCGATGATATCTATCTGATGCGTCAGGCGGCATGCCCGGCGATCCTTGTGGAATGTGGATTTCTCTCCAATCCACAGGAACTGGCGCTGTTGAAGTCACAGGAATACCAAACGAAGCTGGCGCTGGTCCTCGCTGCCGGCTGTATCCGTCATTATCGGGAGCTGGAGGCTCATTATGGCGAAGGCTAAAACCGTCTTTTACTGCACGGAATGCGGAAATGAAACGCTGAAATGGCAGGGGAAATGCCCCTCCTGCGGCGCTTGGAACACCATTGTCGAACACAAAGAGAGCGGCCGAAGCAGCACTTCCTCTTCCGTGATCGGCCGGCTTCCGGAGCGCCTTTCGCAGATGGAAGCGGAGGAAGAGATCCGGTTTGCCACCGGGATCGGGGAATTGGACCGGGTCCTGGGCGGCGGCGCCGTCACGGGTTCGCTGGTGCTGGTGGGCGGCGCGCCGGGTATCGGCAAATCGACGCTTTTGCTTCAATTCTGCGGCAGTCTGCCGCCGGATAAGAAGGTCTTGTATGTCAGCGGGGAAGAATCCGGACGGCAGCTGAAACTTCGCGCACAGCGGCTGGGCTGTGACCTCGACAGGCTCTACGTGCTGATCGAGACCGATCTCGACAGCATCCTGGAATCCGTTTCTGCGTTCAGGCCGGACGTTCTGATCGTGGATTCCATCCAGACCATGTACCATGCCTCGCTGGATTCTTCCCCCGGCAGCGTTCCCCAGGTGAAGGACTGCACCATGGCCTTCATGCGCCTGGCCAAGGACGAGGGCGTCACCGTTTTCGTCGTAAGCCACGTAAACAAAGAGGGTGCGATCGCCGGTCCCAAGGTCCTGGAGCACATGGTGGACTGCGTGCTTTACTTTGAAGGGGACGGCGGCTCCGGTTATCGTATCCTCCGTGCCGTCAAAAACCGTTTTGGTTCCACAAATGAAATCGGCGTATTCGAGATGCGCGGAGAGGGCCTGGCCGAGATCCCGAATCCCTCGGAAAGTCTCCTTTCCGGCCGCCCTGTCGGCGCTGCAGGCACTTGCGTGACCTGCGTGATGGAAGGCAGCCGTCCTATTTTGGCGGAAATCCAGGCATTGATTACTAAAACAAGTGCAAATGTGCCCAGAAGAAACTTTAATGGCTTGAATTTTAATCGGTCTATGCTGTTACTGGCAGTCCTGGAGAAAAGGGGAGGGCAGCGGCTGGGCACCTGCGACGCGTATATCAACGTGGTCAACGGCCTGGAGCTTGATGAACCGGGCGCGGATCTGGCTGCGATCCTGGCCATTGCTTCCAGTTACACGGATCGCATAATCCCTGATAAAACGGCGGCCATCGGGGAAGTGGGGCTGACCGGTGAAATACGCGCAGTTTCCGGCATGGAGCAGCGCCTGAGCGAGGTCAAGCGACTGGGTTTCCAATGCTGCATCATTCCCAAGGCGAAAATGGACAGACGGTCTCTGCCGAAGGATCTGGAACTGATCGAAGTCCGAAATATCCAGGAAGCCTTGGCCGCCGTAATCGGAGCTAAACGACATACAAGCCCGGACGAGTAATCAGGTACATGAACAATAAGAGGGGAATTATGGAGATCCTAATTAAGTATCACAACCCGGAGCTTGAAAGGGTGCAATGCCTGAATATCGGGGATTGGATCGATCTGCGGGCCGCTGAACGCATAGAGTTGAAAGCCGGGCAGTTTTGCCTGATCTCTCTCGGTGTGTCCATGAAGCTTCCGGATGGTTATGAGGCGCATATCGCGCCGCGCAGCTCCAGCTTTTCGAAATGGGGCTTTCTGCAGACCAACAGCGTAGGTGTGGTAGACAACAGCTATTCCGGAACGAATGATATATGGAAACTGCCGGTGTATGCGACGCGTGACGCCGTGATCGAAGTGAATGACCGGATCTGCCAGTTCCGGATCATGGAACGCATGCCGAAGGTCACATTTCAGGAAGTGGATTCGTTGGATCCGACCGACCGTGGCGGATTCGGCAGCACGGGAACACGTTGACCCGCAGGTAAGTCCAGCGAGCCAACATAACTACTTAGGGATTGAGGATCTGATCGCCTGAAAAGCCCTCTACTTGATACAAAATTTTTATTTTGTTGAGTATTGTCAGAAACGCATTTTCAGGTGTCTTTTAAGTGATCCCTTCCCTGTTTCGGAGGAACGGATTTGAAACTCCATGATCTGACGGTGATTCGGCCTCTGCTGGAAAAGCACGGCTTTCATTTTTCCAAATCCCTCGGCCAGAATTTCCTGATCCAGGAATGGGTGCCGCAGCGGATCATACAGGCGTCCGGCCTGAGCAAGGATCACGGCGTACTGGAGATCGGACCTGGTATCGGCGTACTGACGCAGGAACTCTGCCGTGCTGCGGGAAAGGTCGTCACCATCGAACTGGATCGCAGGCTTTTGCCTCTGCTGGAAGAAACTCTTGCCGAATATGACAATGTGGAGATCATAAGCGGCGACGTGCTGAAGCTTCCTCTGCAGCAGCTGCTGAACGAAAAGCTGCCCGGAAAGCCACTGGCCGCCTGCGCCAATCTACCATATAATATCACCACGCCCGTGCTGCGGACGCTTCTGGAGCTGGAAGCATTCGACCAAATCACAGTGATGATCCAGAAAGAAGTCGCACAACGTATCTGCGCAAAGCCCGGGACGCCGGAATACGGGGCATTCACGGTATTCGCGCAGTTCTACTCCTCCCCTTCCATTCGATTTGACGTTCCTCCGGATTGCTTCTACCCCAGGCCGAAGGTCACTTCCAGCGTCATAACACTCAACAAAATTACGAGTGATATCACTGGCGAAGAACGGGATTTTCTTTTCTCAGTTACCAGAGCCGCCTTCGCCCAACGCAGAAAAACGCTGGTGAACGGTCTCTCTTCCCTGTTTGCCGGAAAACTTTCCAAGGAGGAGCTTCTGGAGGTGATCGTATCCTGCGGTTTTGACGAAAGAGTGCGCGGTGAGACTCTAAATCTAGATGATTTCATGAAGTTATCTGCAACTCTAAGTGCTATAAATTAAATAGTTTGGCATAATCAACAGCCGCAGGAAAATATCCTGCGGCTGTTGTTGGTTACCTGTTCAATTCTTTGGAATCGTCCCTTCCGCTCAGTCCTTCTTCACGAACTCAAAAGCGGGAACCTGCTCCTGCTGCTCGTAAATGGGATTGTAGACGTTGCCGCGGAAGACGGTGGCGAAGCCGGGGGTCGGTTTCTCGTCGGGGAAGGCGCGGAGAATGGCGTTCATGCGCAGCTCCCAGCCGGGCTTGAAGTCCACATGGGTGAAAATGAACTTATCGCCGCGCTTGATGCCGCGAACGACGCGCTCGCCGGCGTCGTCGGGATCCCGGGACAGCTTGCTGAAGTCGATGGGATTGCCGTTTTCGTCCTTCGGGGGCTCGAACTTGGGCATGGGCAGCGGCTTGCCGTCCTTGTCCTTCGGGGGCTCACGACGGGCGGGCATCTTGGGCACGGCGTCCTCGCCCAGGTGCTTCTTGATGACTTCCTGAGAGCTCATGCCCAGATTGGTGGAATAGGGGCCGGGGCAGAACGCGGCGGAGCCGACGTTGGTGCCTTCCAGTTCCATGGCCAGCTCTTCCATCAGGGTGATGACGCCCATCTTCAGGGAGTCATACATCGGGAAGCCCTTGACCGGGAAGATGCCGGACATGGAGGCGGTGGATACCACATAGCCGCCCTCACCGTGCTTGGTGATGCGGGGCAGGATGGTTCCGATACCGTTCAGGATGCCGCGGTAGTTGACGTCGATGCAGAGGTCGATGGTCTTCCAGTCGAACTCGCCGGTGGTGAGCCTGGGCTCGGCATTGCCGATGCCGGCGTTGTTCACCAGGACATGGATCTTGCCGAACTTGGCTTCCACAGCGTCGGCAGCCTTCACATAGCCTTCCCGGTCAGTGACGTCCAGGTTGACGCCCATGACGGGGAAACCGTGCTTCTCGAACCAGGGGGTCGCTTCGTCGATGGCGCTCTGACGGAAGTCGGCGATGGCAACATTCATGCCTTCCCGGGCGCAGGCCTTGGCGATGCCCAGGCCCATGCCGCTGGCGCCGCCGGTGATAAATGCGGTTTTACCTTTCAGATCGATGAACATGTTGATACCTCCATAAGTGATTCATTTGATGTTCATATTTTACAACTCTTCCCTGCTTTCTGTCAAGCGTTCCCGGCACTTTGTCCGAAATACACTTGCGTTTCTGCATCGAAGATGCTAGAGTGAGGCGAAAGGTATGGTGGAATTTGCATCTGGAGCATGAGATCGCCGGGCTTCTGCTGGCCTGGTACGGAAATAACAAGCGTCCTCTCCCCTGGCGAGCGGATCGGGAGCCATATCACGTGTGGCTGAGCGAGATCATGTGCCAGCAGACGCGGGTCGAGGCCGTCAAGGGCTACTATCTGCGATTTCTGGAAAAGCTGCCTTCCATTGAGGCGCTGGCTGCATGCCCGGAGGAGACGCTCTATAAGCTCTGGGAGGGGCTTGGCTACTATTCCCGGGCGCGAAATCTGAAAAAAGCGGCCATTACAGTCTGCCGGGATCATGGTGGCCGTTTTCCCGAGGATTATGCCGCCATCCTACGTCTGCCTGGCGTCGGGCGCTACACTGCCGCCGCTATCGCTTCCATCTGCTTTGAGCTTCCCTATCCCGCCGTTGACGGGAATGTGCTTCGCGTCGTCACCAGGCTGTGCGCTTCTCATGTGGACGTTTCCAAAGAGGCCACGAAGGACGAAGTGCGCTCTGCTCTTCTGCCTCTAATGAAAGGCGTCAGCAGCGGAACACTGAACCAGGCGCTGATGGAATTGGGTGCGCTTGTCTGCCTGCCGAATCATACGCCGGATTGCGGGAACTGTCCGCTGAAAGCCCTCTGCCCTTCCTCCTCCGGTTTATGGAAGGAGATCCCGGCCAAAGGTGCCAAAAAGGCGCGAAGGAACGAAGAACACACCGTGTTCCTGCTTCACTGCGGGAGCAAATGGGCTTTGCGGAAACGAGCGCAGAGCGGCTTGCTGGCAGGGCTATGGGAGTTTCCGAATCTTCCCGGCGTGCTGGACGCCCAGGCCGCGCTGGACGCTGCCGACGCCTGGAACTGTCGCCCGGTCTCCATGCTCCGCAGCTCGGAAAAATCCCATGTTTTCACCCACGTCCGGTGGGAGCTTCCCTCCTGGACGATCGAATGTTCAGAGCCCTCTGAGCGCTTCGTCTGGGTATCCATCGGGGAAATCCGAAATCGTTATTCCCTGCCGACCGCGTTTCGGCAGTTTTTGGAAGTTATGGACGACATGGAATTGACAAAGGAGAATCAGAATGAAAAAAGCGATCCAATCGAATGAAGCGCCTGCAGCGATCGGGCCTTATTCCCAGGCGATCAGCGCCGGCGGGATGATCTATGTATCCGGGATGCTGGGGATCGACCCGGCGGACGGGAACCTGAAAGCCACCGTTACCGAACAGGCGGAACAGGCCTTGAAAAACCTCAGCGCAGTTTTGAAGGCAGCCGGGACAGACAACGGAAGCGTGGTAAAAACCACGGTATTCCTCACGGATATGGGCGCATTTGCCGCCGTAAACGAGATCTACGCCAAATACTTCTCCGCCCCCTTCCCTGCCCGCTCCTGCGTCCAGGTGAGCGCCCTGCCTAAAGGCGGCCTGTTTGAAATCGAAGCCATAGCGGAAGCGTAACGCTGGATATGAAATGAGGACCTGCTCTACGGCAGGCCCTCATCATTTCTTTTATGCGGAATACCAGCTCGGTACGACTCTTGTCATTCCGTCATACCAACCGAGTATATCTTCCGCCTGTTCCATATACTTTTTGACCTCATTCTCTCCGAACGGTATCGCCCACGGGATCGACGACAGCGTGTTGCTGCTGATATACAGAGCCAGGAGCCGCCAGAACTCCATAGGAACTCTACCGTCGAAATAGCCGTCTACCATTCCGGCAGCGAAGGGGGGCGCTGACTGCGCGCACCAGACGATGCGGTTAAATTCCTCCCACGGGTCGCCGTAATCAAAGCGGTCAAAGTCGATGATCACCAGTTTTTCGCCTTCGATCATCATATTCCCGATGTGGTAATCCCCATGCTGAAAGCATTGGGGCCGCCCGTGAAGCAGGAAACGGTTCTGTGCAAGATACTCCAGAAATGCTTCTGCGCCGTCAAACTTGATCGGGCAATCGTAATACCCCTTGATTTTTCGGTCGATCTTTGCGTTGAAACGTGTCTCCCAATCCGGCGCTCCGTCGGGTGCCGGGATCGAATGGATCCTCTTGAGGATCACGCCGGATTCCAGCCCGAGTTTGTATTGCTCTTGTTCCGGCATGGACGGAACGCAATCCTCGGCGTTTTCCCCTTCTATCCAGCTTTGCAGGGTGTAGAAACCGTCTTCGACGACGCCGCATTCGAGCGGTATGCACATCGGCACGCCCAAAGCCTGGATTCTTTTTTGCAGTTCAAACGATTCTTTCGCCCTTTCCGTTTTTTCCGGGGTGGTTATACGAAGAAAGTATTTTTGTCCCTGCACGTCAACCGCGCAGTATTTCCTGTCGCCCGACCACCCTGCAGATATCGGATCCAATGAAGTAAAATCCATTCGGTTTCACGATCCTTTCATAACCGAGCCGCAGAACTTTCCAAAAACCGGAGTCCTGTGCAGCGGACCCGATATCGAACAGAAGGAACGGCGGCATGAATGAGCGGCGGCGTTTTCTTATGTTAAATACGCCGCCGCGAACGTTACTTAGTCCGGGCTAGCGATGGTCTGAGGGTTCGTTAAGGATCTGAGGATAAAAAACGAGTGTCCGTAAACCCGCTGCGTTACGGACACTCGACATGGTCGGAGTGGCGGGACTTGAACCCGCGGCCTCATGGTCCCGAACCATGCGCGATACCAAACTTCGCCACACCCCGTTAAACCGGCAAGCGTCATTTTAACACAGGCGCTTCCCTTGCGTCAACCCCTTTTTTCCGTAATACGGAGGGGAAAAACCGCCGCAAGCGATTGGCTGCTTGCGGCGGAAATGGAGCGGATAATGGGAATCGAACCCACCTATCCGGCTTGGGAAGCCGGTGTTCTACCAATGAACTATATCCGCATTTCGCTATGCAGTATAGCATAGCGGATCGCAGAATGCAAGTCGATTTTTGCAGACGGCGCAAAAAGATCAATTTCCTGCTTCTGTGCTTTCTTCTTCCGAGGATGCCTGCTCCACCTGTCTGGTAAAGATCATTTCCATGATCTGCTGAATGGTGATCGGGCCGTTGCAGGCGGGGTATTTATCCACGTCCCACCAGTATTTCGGCATCATTTGCCCGTCGTTGAAGATGAACCCTTCCGCGACGGACGCGCCGACGCAGGCGGAGCAGTCTACATGGTAATAAGCTCCGTCGATGCCGATGATGTTCCAATAATGGACGCTGCCGTCCATGCGCCCCTCCACTACCCTGCAGTCGATGCCGCACAGGTTGCAGAGCAGCTGATAGGCCATGGCGCAGCCCTCCGAATCCGCGTTGCCGAGAATCAGCGCATCATAGGCGGTACTTCCCCGCACCGTATCCAGCACACAGGAAACCACGTTGTTGCAGCAATACAGCGCCTGCTCAGGTACGGTGAGACCATCCAGCGCTCGGGCCAGCTCCTCCGCCATCGGGCGAAGCTCCGAAAGCCTCTCCAGGGCTTCCTCGTGTTCCTCCCGATAGGTAAAGTTGAAATCCACGATCTTGCCGATGGATTCCTCCGAGGGATAAAAGGAGATCACTGCTTTCGGCTCCGACGTCAGCTGCTCCGGGTGCGATCGATAAAGGTTGCGGAGATAATTCTGGAGCGCCTGTTCCTTTACGGAGAGAGACGACGTCTGGATCGTTATCCCGGACAAGCCGTTCTCCACCGCGTTTTCCACCATGGAATAGACGTCGGACAGCGTGGAGGCGGCGCGCACGGAGGACATCTCCTCCTGCGTCAGCCGATAGCTGATTCTCAGATTCACTTCATCATAACCCAGGATCCGGCTGACGGAGTGGCTGATATACTCCACCGCGTAAGCGCCCATGGGGAAATCCCGGGTCGCATCCAGACAGACGCGGGCGATATCGTCCTGGACCGAGCTGGAATAATCCTTCACCCGGATCGTTCCCGTTTCGGCTCTGGACGATATCAGGCTCTGAACGGCATTCTTCATGCCCACGTAGGTTCTGACCTCATAATACGGCTCTTCCGTATCACCCACCAGCGTACCGGGTTCCTCGTGCTTGGTGACGTAACTGTATTCGCCGTCGTAAAAGCTGCTGCAGCCGTCAAGGAGCAGCACGGCCAGCAGCATCAGCGCCAAAAGTGATTTGCGGGGCTTTGCCACGTTACTCCCCTTCCATAGCGATCTGCGTTTCTCCCGTATCCTCCGGCTTCAGCAGCGCGCCGGCAGCCGGGATACTGCGGGCCGTATAACGGGAGCGGTTGACGATGCCGGTGTCCTCCAGAAACGCCGCAGATTTCAACTTGTACTTCGTTTTCAGGCTCATCACCTGCACGCCCTGACTGTCCCGGGTACTCTTCTCCGTAAGCTGCGCCGTATTCAGAATCAGGGCGCGCCCTTCCGTGGAACTGAACACGACCGACGTCTCTCCCCGGAAGGACAGAATGGCGCAGAGCGGAGAGCGGTCGGAATACGCTCCGGTGAGCTTCTTCCGGTTTGTTTTCGTCGCATAGGCGTTCTGGCTCACCCGGGCTGCTTTCCCGTTTTCAAAGGCGAAGAGGATGCTGCCGCTGTAATCAGCGGGATCCAGCACCGTGACGACGCTCTCCCCCTCGTCCATCTGCAGCTTCGTCGGGAGGAACGTGCCCAGGGCGGAAGCCCGCCCGTCCTCAAATTCGCTGAGCCTGGTTTTGTAGACCTGGCAGCGGTCCGTGAACACCAGCAGCTCGGACTTGTTGGTGGCTTCAAAGCTGAGCCGCAGCCCGTCGTCCTCTTTGTATTTCTGTTCGCCGCTCATCCGAAGGGATTGGGCGGTGATCTTTTTCAAATACCCGTGGCGGCTCAGGAAAACCGTGACCGGATAGTCGGGGGTGGTCTCCTCCTCCGGTTCCTCTGCCAGCTCGTCCTTGTAGATCAGGGTGGTTTTCCGGGCTGTTCCGTATTGCTTGACGACCTTTTCCAGCTCCTGGCGGATGATGGCGTGGATGCGGCTGCGCTTGCGGAGGATGTCCTCCAGGTCGGCGATCTCTTTTTCCAGGGTCTCCGTATCCTTGATCTGCCGCAGGATATATTCTTTATTGATGTTCCGCAGCTTGATCTCCGCTACGAACTCCGCCTGCACCTCGTCGATGCCGAAGCCGATCATCAGATTGGGCACCACCTCCGCGTCGGATTCCGTATTGCGGATGATGGTAATGGCTTTGTCGATATCCAGAAGGATCTTTCCCAGGCCCTTGAGAAGATGGAGACGTTCCTTCTTCTTCGTCAGCTCAAAATGGACGCGGCGGCGCACGGACTCTGAACGCCAGGCGATCCACTCCTCCAGGATCTCCCGCACGCCCAGGACCCGGGGCATGCCGGCGATCAGGACATTGAAGTTGCAGGAGAAGGGATCCTCCAGCGTCGTCATCTTATACAGCCTCTGCATGATCCGGTCCGGGTCGCTGCCCCGCTTCAGATCAATGGCCAGCTTGAGGCCGCTCAGATCCGTCTCGTCCCGCATATCCGCAATCTCTTTCAGCTTTCCCGCCTTCACCAGCTCTGCCACCTTGTCGATAATGGCTTCGGAAGTGGTGGTATAGGGGATCTCATAGACCTCTATGATGTTTGAAGCCTTGTCATAGCGCCATTTTGCCCGGACGCGGAAGCTGCCTCGTCCGGTCCGGTAGATCTCCTCCATCTCTCCCCGGTCATAGAGGATCTCTCCACCGGTGGGAAAGTCCGGCGCAGGCATGATGCTGAGCAGATCCGCTTCCGGATCCCGCATGTATTCGATGGTCGCCTGACACACCTCCGCCAGATTGAAGCCGCAGAGGTTGCTCGCCATTCCCACGGCGATGCCCAGATTGGCGGACACAAGCACATTGGGGAAGGTGGTGGGAAGCAGCGTCGGCTCCTTCATGCCCCCGTCGTAGGAGTCCACCAGATCCACTGTGTCCTTGTCGATATCCCGGAACAGTTCGCTGCAGATAGGGGCCAGCTTCGCTTCCGTATATCGGGAGGCGGCGTAGGCCATATCCCGGGAGAATACCTTGCCGAAATTGCCCTTGGAGTCCACAAAGGGCGTCAGCAGTGCGCCGTAGCCCTTGCTGAGACGCACCATGGTGTCGTAGATCGCGGCGTCGCCGTGAGGGTTGAGCTTCATGGTGGTGCCGACGATATTGGCGGATTTGGTGCGGGCGCCGTTGAGAAGGCCCATTTTATACATGGTATAGAGGAGCTTCCGGTGAGATGGCTTGAAACCGTCGATCTCCGGGATGGCGCGGGAGACGATGACGCTCATGGCGTATGGCATGAAGTTGACTTCCAGCGTGTCCGTGATCGGCTGTTCCGTCACTTCCGCGCGGAGACCCTTCACGTTTTCCGAGCCTTCTATCTTTCTCCCGGATTCCTCTTCCGTTTTTTTCTTTCTTGCCAAGGCTCATTCCCCTCTCTCAGGAAACATCCAGCTGGTCGATATACTTCCAGCCGTTTTCCGCTATATGCTCCTTGCGCCCCTGGAGATTGTCCCCCTCCAGCAGGTCAAAGGTCTGCGACATCAGTGCTTCGTCCGTGGGCATCACCTTGATCAGGCGGCGGGTCTCCGGATTCATGGTGGTAAGCCACATCATTTCCGGATCGTTTTCACCCAGGCCCTTGGAGCGCTGGATGGTGGGCTTTGCGCCCTCCCCCAGCTCGGCCAGGATATCTGCCTTGTCCTTCTCGGTGTAGGCGAACCAGGTCTTTCCCTTGTAATTGATCTCATACAGAGGCGATTCCGCGATATAAACGTAGCCCAGACGGATCAGGGTCGGCACCAGGCGATAGATCATCGTGAGGATCAGGGTGCGGATCTGATAGCCGTCCACATCCGCGTCGGTGCATATTATGATCTTGTTCCAGCGCAGATTTTCCAGATCGAAGGTGTTGATATCCTTGTTGTGCTTATCGTTGACCTCAACGCCGCAGCCCAGGACCTTCAGAAGATCGGTGATGATCTCGCTCTTGAAGATGCGGGCGTAGTCCGCTTTCAGGCAGTTGAGGATCTTGCCGCGGACGGGCATGATGCCCTGAAACTCAGCGTCCCTGCTTTGCTTGCAGGCCCCCAGGGCACTGTCGCCCTCTACGATGTAGATCTCCCGCCTGCTCACGTCCTTGGTGCGGCAATCCACGAATTTCTCGATGCGGCTGGTCAGGTCCACGGAGCCGGTGAGCTTTTTCTTCATATTCAGCCGGGTGCGTTCCGCCGTCTCCCGGCTGCGCTTGTTCACCAGGACCTGCTCCATGATCCTTTCCGCGTCCTTGGGATTCTCGATGAAGTAGATCTCCAGTTTGGTCTTGAAGAAATCGGTCATCGCCTCCTGGATGAAGCGGTTGGTGATCGCCTTCTTGGTCTGATTCTCGTAAGAAGTACGGGTGGAGAAGCAATTGGTCACTAAAATCAGGCAGTCCTGGATATCGCTGAAAGTGACCTTGGATTCATTTTTCTGATACTTGCCCTGCTTCCGCAGCAGAGCGTCGATGGCGGAGACGAAGGCGCTCCTGGTGGCCTTCTCCGGTGCGCCGCCGTATTCCAGCCAGGAGGAGTTGTGGTAGTATTCGATGCAGTTGAACTTGTTAGAGAAGCAGAAGGCGGCGGACAGCTTCACCTTGTAATCCGGCATATCCTCCCGGTCCCGGCCCCGTCGCTCCGCCTCGATATACTCCGGAAGGGTCAGGGATTCTTCCCCGGCCAGCTCCGCCACGTAATCCCGGATGCCGTTTTCATAGAGATAGTCGATCTCCCGGAAGCCCTTTTCCTCCTCAATGCGCAGCTTGAAGCTGACGCCGCTGTTCACCACGGCCTGCTTCTTCATCACGTCCTCAAAATAGGAATCCGGGATCGCGATATCGGTGAACACCTCCAGGTCCGGCTTCCAGTGGATCCGGGAGCCGGTGCGCTTTTTGGTGTATTCCTCCCATTTGAGGCCGCCAATATTTTCACCCTTCTCAAAGTGGAGATCGTATTTCTTCCCGTCCCTCCAGACGGTCACGTCCATATACTCCGAGGAATACTGGGTCGCACAGGAGCCAAGTCCGTTGAGACCCAGGGAATACTCATAGTTGTCCCCGCCCTCGTTGTCGTACTTGCCGCCTGCATAAAGCTCGCAGAAGACCAGCTCCCAGTTGTAGCGCTGCTCCGCGCTGTTGTAGTCCACGGGGCAGCCGCGGCCGAAGTCCTCCACCTCGATGGACCCATCCCGATAGCTGGTGAGGATGATCTCCTTGCCGTAGCCCTCCCGGGCTTCGTCGATGGAGTTAGACAGGATCTCAAAAACGGCGTGCTCGCAGCCTTCCAGTCCGTCGGAGCCAAAGATGACGCCCGGGCGTTTCCGGACGCGATCCGCACCTTTCAGGGAGGAAATGCTCTCGTTGCCGTATTCTTTCGTCGTTTTCTTTGCCATATCGGTACCGCCCGGATCACCGGGCTCTCCTTTGCGGATATTACTGCAGCAGGAAGCCTACTCCATTGAGGCTATAGCATTTTGCGGGCAGGGGGAAAGGCGGTTCCCGGGCTTCCAGCTTCCCTGCCAGGGCCGCCTCACAGCAGTCCATGAGTCGTGAGATGACTTCCGGCTCCAGGGGCATGGGCCCATGGGCGGGATAGATTTTGTCAAAAAACTCCGCCTGGCGGCTCAGACGCTCCATGCTGGCATAGTAAGCAAGCATGCTCCGCTGCGGCCCGAACATGAAGATGGGCGACTCGGACACCATATCGCCGGAGAAAAGATACCGCCGCTCCTCGTCCAGGATCGCGATGCTGCCGCTGGTGTGGCCGGGAATGAGCAGCACCTCTGCCCAGCGATCCCCGAGATAGACCTTGGCATTGTCCGGCAGGGCCAGGTGGGCCTTGCCCGGATTCCGCTCTTCATAATAGGCAAATTCCGAAGGGTGGAGATACGGCGTATCGAACTGATCGTTGCAGCCGGTATGGTCTCCGTCGGCATGGGTGTTCACCAGCATCACCGGGCGGTCTGTCAGCGAGCTTACCAGCTTCCGCAGATCCCCGGCCCCATTGCCGGAATCAATCAGCATCGCCCGCTCCTTCCCGGCCAGGAGATAGGATTTCACCATTCCCTCGTCGATGGCCCAGGTGCTTTCGTCGATCTGGATGACCTTGTATGCGTCCATGATCCTCTCCTTATTCTTTCACCAGGAACGGCAGACAGCAGGCCTTCTCAACGCCGCCGCGCTCCATGCGCATCTTGACCAGGCAAAGCCCGGACTTTATCGCTCTGACCGTACCGTTTTCCACTTTCAGCACGCTCTCGTCGGAGCTGGTAAGGGCGGCGTCTTCCGTCCCGATGCGTCCAGAGTCCATGAGCGTCGCGGAGGGAAGCAGCTTTGCCGTCTCCCCCGGCTTCAGGATCCGCTTGTCGCAGCGAAGCGTCACTGCGCTCACGGGCGCATTCCATTTGCCGACGATCCTGATCTTCTCCCCCGCGATCTCTGCATCGGCTCCGGCGGAGGAGCCCAGCCACAGGCGCCAGTCCCCTTCCGGTACAATGTACTTCCTGGCGGGAGTGTGCCACACCTTGAGTTCGGAGAGCGGGAGCGACAGCGTCAGGCGTTTTTCCTCCCCCGCTTTCAGGAAAACCTTTTCAAAGGCCAGAAGCTTCCGATAGGCCTGGTTGTGCCAGTATCCAAGCTTTTTTCCGTACAGCTGCACTACCTCCGATGCGTCCATGCTGCCGCTGTTGCGCACCGTGACGGAAATGGCAAGCGTATCATTGGGGCTGAACTCAGCCCCGCTCAAAGAAAAGTCCGAATAGGCAAAGCGGGAGTATCCGAGCCCGTGCCCGAAGGGGAACAGCGGCTTCCCCAGCCAGTATTGGTAAGTCCGTCCCATCTGATTCGGCGTGTCCAGGGGACGGATGCCATAGTCCGCGATATGGGGCAGTTCGTCGTCGCTGTTATACCAGGTCTCACAGCTGCGGCCGGAGGGACTGACGACGCCGAACAGCACCCGGGCGATGGCCGTCCCCTGGCTCTCCCCGGCGTAAGCCGCCCACAGGACGGCAGGCGCTTCGGAGAGGAAGGCGCCCGTCACCGGGCCGGAGGTAATGAGGACCACCGCCACGTTGGGATTTGTCTGAAGGAGCTGCCGGATCTTGGCGTCCTGCTCGTAGGGCAACGCCAGCGTGGCCCGATCCCTGCCCTCGCTGGTGACGCTGGGGTCCGTCCCGGCGATAACGATCACTGCGTCCGCCTCTTTGGCGGCTGCCAAAGCTTCCGCCCAGAGCGTTTCGTCGTTTTTCCCCAGGTCCGGGTCCTCCACGGGATGACGGGGCACCGGGGGCGGCAGCTGCGCACGCTGGGCCCGGCTGGCCGCGAGCTTTCGGTTGAGTTCCTTCACCGGTTCCGGCGTGCGGGCGTCGAAGTATTCGTCCATGCCCAAGCCATTCTCCTCAGCGGCCCGTTCCAGCACGGGGAAGCGGCTGCCGCCCTCTATGGGACGGTCCAGGATCTGCCAGCCCTTAGAGTACTCCACCGTGAAGCCCAGGCTCTCCCCCAGATCTTTGATGCCCGCCAGCGGAGGCACGGAAACCCGGGTGTCCGCATAACCGCCGATGGAATAGCTGCCCAACTGCCGATAAATAGCGTTGGGGCCGATCACCAGCAGCTTCTTCGCCTTATCCGCTTTCAGAGGCAGGAAATCCCCCTCATTGCGCAGGAGCGTCATGGACGCTTCCGCCGCTCTAAGCGCTGTGGCGGCGTGAGCGTCGCTGCAGACGGTCTCTTTGCCGAAGCTGTGCCAGGGCAGCTTCTCCGCCGGATCAAATTCTCCCAGGCGGAAACGGGCTGTGAAGGCATGGACCAGAGCCCGATCCAGGGCGTCCTCCGTGGTCAGGCCTTCCTCCAGCGCGGTTTTCAGCCAGACCTTATAATCGTTGCCGCAGCAGATATCCGTCCCTGCATTCAGCGCAAGGGCGGAGCCTTCCTGCATGGTGGAAGCGTAGAAGTGTCCACGGGGCTGGCCCCACATGAGGTTGTAATTGGGTCCAACGTCTCCGACGGCCCCATCGTCGGAGACCACATAACCGTCGAAACCCCACTCATCCCGCAAGATGTCCTGCAGCAAATGCTCATTGACGCTGCAGGGGACGCCCGCGATCCGGTTGTAGGCTGTCATAACGGACTGTGCCTTTCCCTCACGGAAGCAGCGCTCAAAGACCGGCAGGAAGTATTCCCGCAGGGTGGCTTCATCCACATTGGAGGAAGCAGAGTTGCGGTTGTATTCCGAGTTGTTGGCGGCAAAGTGCTTGGGGGTGGAGATCGCTTTCAGATAGCGCTTGTCCTCTCCCTGAATGCCCTGCACGTAGGAGGCCGCCAACGTGCCTGCCAGGAGCGGATCCTCTCCAAAGGCCTCGTCATTTCTCCCCCAACGGGGATCCCGGCCCATATTCACCGTGGGACACCAGTAGTCCAGCTCCTTGCCGCTGAGGTTGTAAAGGGCGCGCATTTCATCGGAGATGGCCGTGGCGGTCTCCTTCACTATGGCCGGATCCCAGCTGTTGGCAAGCGCCAGACAGACGGGAAAGGAGCTGGCCTCCGCAAAGCTTTGGAAAACGGGGATCACGCCGTGAGAGGCTTCGTTCCACCAGGTCCAGGCCCGGATGCCCAGTCTGGGGATCGCCGGTGCGTCAAAGCTCAGCTGGCTGATCTTTTCCTCCAGAGTCATCCGGGAAATGAGATCCAGAGCCCGTTCTTCAAAGGAGCGGGACATGTCCTGATATGCTTCCATGATATTTCATCCTTTCGGTTCATTTTCATGAAGTAATATGATATGATGGACAAAAAAGAATATAAGGAGGCCAACGATGGAACAGATCCTGAAATACCTGAACCTGCCCGAGCTGATGTGTCATGCGGACGGCGAGGCAGTCACAGAAGAGAGCTGGCAGCGCCGCCGGGGAGAGATCCTTTACGATCTGCAGCGCTATGCTTACGGATTCCTGCCGCCGGAGCCCCTGACCGTCCGCGAGAAGGCCAGGGTCGGCTATGATTCCGGCTGGGGCATGGACGGCAAAGCCCATACCCGCGTGGAGCTGATCGAACTGGAGCTGATTTATCCCAACGGGATCTTTACCTTCCCCTTCAAGCTCGTCCGTCCCACGGATGTGGAGACGCCGCCCTTGCTGGTCACCGTCGGCATGTCCCTGGAAGGCATTTTCGCGGCGCTCCCGCCGGAGGGATTCGTTCAGAAGGGCATCGCTGTGGCTGCCCTGGCGACCAACGATATCACGGCGGACGCCTGGCCCTTCAACGATGGGATCTGCCGGGTGCTGTGGCCGGAGGGACACAGCGGCGCTGACGCCGGGAAGCTGCTCATCTGGGGCCGCTGTATGGGCTATGTGATGCAGGACCTCTTGGCCTCGGGGGAATTTGACGAGACCCGCGTGGGCTGCGCCGGCTGCTCCCGCTTCGGCAAGACCGCCATGGTGGCCGGTGCCTTCGACGAGGGGTTCACCCACGTGATCTCCGTCTGCTCCGGCTGCGGCGGGGCAAGCCTGCTTCGGGGCAAGATCGGCGAGACGGTGGCGGATATCACCGGCAATTACGGCTACTGGTTCAACGAAACCTTCAAATCCTACGGGGATGACGTGGATTCCCTGCCGGTGGACGCCCATTTCCTGGCTGCCGCCGTCGCTCCCCGCAAGCTTCTGATCTGCTCCGCTTACGAGGATTTCTGGTGCGATCCCTTCCATGAACAGCTGACCTGCATCGCCGCCTCCCCCGCCTGGGAGATCCAGGGCCGGGACGGCTTCATTTACCCGGAACCCAAAGGCCAGAACCCGGGGCCGCGTTACGCCAGGATCAATGAAAAATTCACCGACGGCGACGTCTGGTATTCCCTTCGGGAGGGCGGCCACGGTATGCCCCAGGCGGATTGGGATACGATCGCAGAGTTTCTGCTCAGGGATTGATCAGCCCGCCTGAACCTTTTTCAGCGCGTTCAGCATCGCCAGCAGGTTTTCTTTCGGCATTCCCGGAGAAGCGCCGCCTCCCGCCGAGAGCATCAAACGGCAGCCTTCGGGCTTTTCCGCCAGCTGTGCAAGGATGGCATTTTCGATCCCGGCAGGCGTTCCTCTCGTCAGAAGATCCAGAGGAGGCAGATTTCCCAGAATCGCCACCTCCGGTCCCAGCAGTTCAAAGGCCCTCCCCAATTCGGCCTGATAGGAGAAATTGAAAAGGTTGACTCCCAGGTCGGCGATATGGGCGAAGGTCGTATACCGGTTTCCGAAGTTGTCGTTATGGAACATCTTCACCGGGACGCTGAAATGATCGAAGATGCGTTTCAGACGGGGATGAGCAAACTCCAGGTATTCCCCTTCGCTGAAAAAGCCGCAGATATCATCCAGGAGCAGGATGCCGCCGATCTCGCCGGCGGCTTCCGCCTGCGCCTCCAGCCAGCGGATCACCAGCTCGGTGGTCTTATCCAGCAGCCGATGGATCCGCTCCGGATCCGTCTTGACCGCCACACAGAACTCGGGAATCGTCATAAGGAATCCAGCGATATTCAAGGGCCCGCGGGAAGCGATCAGGCGCATTTTCCGGCCGCGATCCAACAGAGGAGAGCGAAGCAGCCTGATCTTGGAAAGGGCCAGGGGCATGAGTCCATCCCGCCTGGGATCCGGTATGGGCAGGCGATCCAGGGCGTCCAGCTCCTCAGCCGAGGTGATGAGGTGGCCGATGCCCACCGTCTGGTCGCGGTAGAAATGCACAGGGCAGCCGAAGGAGGAGGGCTCCGAAGCCATGCCGAACTCCACCCAGTCCCCTGGCAGGAACAGCAGTCCCGGAAAATCGGCGCGTATCCTGTCCTGACATCGGAGCCAGATCTCCGGATCACCGTAGTAATCCACCGTATCCGCTCCGCAGTAGCCCGGGATCCAGGGACTGTCCACGATCATACCAGCCGGTACGTGATTTCCGCCGTTTCCATTCAGGAAAGCCAGCAGGCTTTTCCATTCCTCGTCGGTCATATTATCCCCTCAGAACACAAGATATGGTAGAGTTATTTTACTTGCTTCCTGCATATTTTGCAACCGAAAGAAGTGATTTTTGTGGATTATTCTCTTCTTTGGCTGGACTGGAAACCTAAGGACGGTCTCCCGGAATACGTGAAACGCATCGTCGGCACGCCCGCCACGCGGCAGGGCAAGGCCGCGCTTCGGGAGCTGATGGCCGGACTAAGTGCCATGGGTGCGGAAACGGAACAATGCTCCGGCAAGCCGGATGATCTGCCGGCGATCCGTTTGAAGGAGTATCCGGGCCAGGATGAGAAGGTTACTCTGCGCCGCAGCGGCGATGGTATGGAGATCAGTGGAAGCGGCCAAGGCCTCATCTACGGCGTCTTTCGTTTTTTGCGGCATCTAGCTTTGGGGGAAGCGTTTCCGGAATGGGAATCCTCCCCCGCTTATCCTATACGCATGCTGGATCACTGGGACAACGATGACGGCAGCATCGAAAGAGGTTACTCCGGTCCCTCCCTCTTTTTCCGCGACGGGAGACCGATCTGCACGGAGCGTACCCGGGACTATGCCCGCCTGCTGGCCTCCTGCGGGCTCAACGGCTGCTGCATCAACAACGTCAATGTTCATGGGAATGCCCTCAAGCTGCTGACCGGTTCCTATAAGCGGGAACTACGCCGGATCGCCGCTTGCCTGGCGGAATACGGCGTTTCCCTCTGGCTCTCCGTGAGCTTCTCCGCTCCCATAGAGCTGGGCCGACTGGAAACGGCGGACCCCCTGGATCCCTCCGTGCGTCAGTGGTGGAGGGAGACCTGCGGCCGGCTGTTTGCCGAACTCCCGAATCTGGTCGGTTTTCTGGTCAAAGCCGACTCCGAGGGACGGCCGGGCCCCCACAGCTATGGCCGCAGCCAGGCGGAGGGCGCCAATATGCTGGCCGAAGCGGTCAGCCCTTTCGGCGGAAAGATCCTCTGGCGGTGCTTCGTCTATAACTGCACCCAGGATTGGCGGGATGCCAGGACGGACCGGGCCAGGGCGCAATGCGACCATTTTGCACCGCTTGACGGCCAGTTCCGGGAAAACGTCTATCTGCAGATCAAAAACGGACCGGTGGATTTCCAGATCCGGGAGCCGGTTTCTCCCCTGTTCGGACATCTGGAGCACACCAACAGCATGGCAGAATTTCAGATCGCGCAGGAGTATACCGGGCAGCAGCGGCACGTCTGCTATCTCATCCCCATGTTCCGGGAAGTGCTGGATTTCCACTTGGAACACCGTGCGGAGCGGGACACGGTTGCGGAAAACATCTCCGCGATCTGCGCCGTCAGCAATACCGGAAGCGATTTCAACTGGACCGGGCACGATCTGGCCGCTGCAAACCTGTTTGGCTTCGGCCTTCTCAGTTGGGATCCGTCAGCGGACCCGGAGTTGATTGCCCGGGAATGGACGATCCTCAGCTTCGGCGCCGATCCCGAGGTGACGGATACAGTTTCGGGTATTCTGATGCGTTCCCGCGACGTATATGAAAAATACACCGCTCCTCTCGGCATCGGCTGGATGTGCGCCCCGAATAACCACTACGGTCCCAGCCCCGAAGGCTATGAATATGACCGCTGGGGCACTTATCACCGGGCCAATCACCTGGAGATCGGCGTGGAACGCGGACCTGAGGGCACCGGTTATACGCAGCAATACAGTCCCGGTCTGGCAGCTATGTACGCTTCGACGGAAGACTGCCCGGAGGAATTGCTCCTTTTCTTCCACCGTCTCCCCTACGCTTACCGGATGAAGGACGGCAGGACGCTGCTGCAGCGGATCTACGACGATCATTTTGAAGGGTATGAAGAAGCGAAGGCCATGGCGGAAGCTTGGGAAAACCTTGAGGACAAGCTGGATCCGGGGATTTACGCCCGGGTCCGGGAACGATTCCGGGAGCAGCTCCGCTGTGCGGCGGAATGGCGGGATGTAATCAACACCTGGCTATACCGCCTGACCCTGATCCCCGACGAGAAGTGCCGCACAATCTATCCGTAATCCCAGATAAACGAGACCGGGAAAAGCATGTCGCTTTTCCCGGTCTTACTTATGCATTTATTCCCTGATAGATCAGGTCCCGCAGCTTCGGATGGATCTCGTCAAACACCGGGCCCATATTCAGCACATGCTGTACGTAGAATGCGCTGATGTGATTCTCCGGATCAATGATACAGTAGGCGCCGGCGGCTCCGTCCCAGCCAAATTCTCCCACCGGGCTCAATCCGCCGTCCTCCCGATTGATCCTGGTACGGACGCCCAAGCCGTAACCGTAACTGCGCATACGGTCCCAGCGAAGGCTGAATCCGTCGCGGCGGGAGCCATAGATGTGGTCCGTCCTCATGGCCTCTATGGTCTCCGGTTTCAGGAGCGGGTAGCCATCCCGCCCGACGCCGCCGTTGGCCAGCGCCTCCGGCAGCAGGATATAATCCTCGAGACTGCTGCAAAGCCCGGCACCGCCGGAATCATAATCCGGGGAAAACTCGAATTTATTGTCCTCACTGCAGGGGACAGCGCCTTTTTTTCTACCTTGCCATTCAAATTGCGGGGCAAAGCGCCTTTTCAGCCCATCCTGCGGATGGAAACAGGTGTCCTTCATCCCCAGAGGTCCGATGATCTCCCGCTGCAGCAGTTCCCCGTAGCGCACCCCGGTCACGACCTCCATCACGGCGGCCAGAACGTCGTGGCACAGACTGTAGAGGTAGGTATCCCCCGGTTCATCCACCAAGGGCATTTTCGCGATCTCCCTGACAATACCCCGGGTGCTGCGGTCCGCAGCCCCGGTGATGCAGGGGTGGAAGATATCGTATGTGAGGCCTCCGCACATGGTGATCAGGTGTTCCAGCAGCAGCGGCTTCGCCGCAGTCCTCTGAGTTCCTTCCGGGCCTGAGATCGTAAGCTCGGCATACTCCGGCAGATAATCGGAGACCCGGTCCTCCAGCTTCAGCTTTCCCTGCTCCAGAAGACGGCAGAACATGGTGGCCGTAAACAGCTTCGTCGCGGAATACAGCCAGTAAATTTCCTGCTTTTGAGCATTGACAAGATTTTCGTATATCGTGTCTCTTCCCTTCCGGACTGTCAAAGCGCACTGAGGGATCCCCCAGTCCCGGGGCAGCCGGTCCAGATAATCGGTCAAAGCAGCAAAATCCATAGCAACACTCCTCAAGAAGCGTACATCATACCCAGAATACGGTTGGAAAGGGCTGCGGGCAGAAGCTTGAACAGCAGCGCGAGGCATTTGTAGCCGAAGCCCACGGTATACAGCGGAGCCAGATGTTTTTTCTCCGCCAGGCGGGCGACCAGGCCTCCCGCGACTGCGGGGCTCATGCCGCCCCGTTCATCCTTCTCCATTTTGGCAACGCTCCGGGAGATGACGCCCTTGTAAACGTCGTCTCCTTCCGGGCATTTCCTGCGTACGTCGGTGAAGCCGGTCTTCGTATCTCCGGGCATGATCGCCGCAGCGCTGATGCCGAAGGGACGCAATTCATTCGCCAGGGCCATGGTATAGCTGTTGATCCCGGCCTTGGACACCGAATACCAGATTTGGAACGGGATGGGCGTCAAGGCGGCAAAGGAGCTGACATTGAGGATCCGGCCCCCTCCCTGCCGGCGCATCTGGGGAATGACCGCCTTGCACATATTGGCCGTACCGAAAAGATTGACGCGGACCTGTGCTTCCGCTTCCCCATCCGGCGTGAACTCCGCCGCGCCGGAAATGCCGAATCCGGCGCAGTTTACCAGCAGATCCAGCCTGCTGCTATGCCCCAGGACAGCCTCCACCGCCCGGCGGCAATCGGCCGCGTCGCTCACATCCGCCCGGATATGATCAAATCCGGAAGGTCCTTCTTCCCGCCTGGACAGGGTGAACACGCGCCACCCCCTGGCCTGCAGCGCTTTGGCGCAGCTCAAGCCGATGCCGCTGCTGCCGCCGGTGACCAGCGCGACCTTTTGTTCAGCCATCGTACTCCCCGATGACTTCCTTCATAATATCCATGGCTTCGTCCAGCAGCGCCTTGGTATGGGTCGCCATAATGCTGCAGCGGAGCATGCAGCCGTCCGCCGGTGCGGCGGGAGGAAGCACGGTATTGACATAAACGCCCTTTTCATAGAGCTCCGTGGCGATCTTCAGTGTGCGGATCGCATCATAAGTAAAGATGGGAACGATGGGGGTGATCCCCTCGCGGATGCGCAAGCCCCGGGCTTTGAGCCCTTCCCGCATGTAATCGCTCAGCTCCCGCAGGTGGTCCACCCGCTCCGGCTCCGCCTCCAGCTTCCGAAGCGCGGCCAGCGCTGTGGCGCAGGAGGCGGGGGTGATGGATGCGGCGAACATGAAAGGCCGGGAATTATGACGGATGTAGTCGATGACCTTCTGGGGACCGGCGGCATAACCGCCCAGGCTGGCCAGGGATTTGGAGAAAGTGCCCATATAGATGTCCACCTGATCCTCCAGGCCGAAATAGCTGGCAGTTCCCCGCCCGCCTTCTCCGATGACGCCCAGGGCATGAGCGTCGTCCACCATTACTCTGGCACCGTATTCCTTGGCGAGGCGGCAAATCTCCGGCAGATTGCAGAGGTCCGCTCCCATGCTGAACACACCGTCGGTCACGATCAGGATACCGGCTGTTTCCGGTACGCTCTTGAGCTTTTGCTCCAGCTCGGCCATATCGTTATGCTTATAGCGGAGCATTTTTCCGTAGCTCAGCTTGCACCCGTCATAAATGCTGGCGTGGTTGTCCCTGTCGCAGATCACATAGTCGTTTCTGCCCACTAGGGCGCTGATGATGCCGAGATTGGTCTGGAATCCGGTGGGCAGCGTCGTGACAGCTTCCTTTCTCAGGAAGCCCTTCAGTTCGTTCTCCAGCTCGATATGCAGCTGGAGCGTTCCGTTGAGCAGCCGGGAGCCGGAGCAGCCGGTGCCGTATTCCTTAAGGGCCTGCAATCCGGCCTCCATCACATCAGGATCAGTGGTCAGCCCCAGGTAGTTGTTGGAGCCCAGCATGATGCGCCGTTTGCCTTCCATAATGACTTCCGTATCCTGACGGGATTGCAGTTCCCTGAAATACGGAAAGATTCCCATGGCCTTGTACTCGTCGGCCAGCTTATAGTCCGCGCATTTCTGAAACAGATCCATCTTTTCCAGCCTTTCTTTATGTGTATTGATTCGATAAATCCCTAATATCCGATTTTCGTAAGTATAGCGCAGTTCCGCGCGCTTGTCAAATCACATTAAATCGCTGATTACCATTCTCTTTTGCTGTTTCACGAAGCAGCGAGGCCAGGATCAGCCAGAAATACGCCGCGTTTGCAGGCATTCCTATTCCGAAAAGAGAAGCGGTCAGATAGGCGATCAACGCGCTTCTCAGGGCGATGACCAGAGCGTTCTCACTGCGGAGGGAGCGGATCAGCGTCAGCAGAACGGCGACCGTCAGGAGCAGGATCGCGGGCATCCCCTGATTGACCAGGATATTCAGTGGTTCACAGTGGGCGCAGTCAATGGTGCGCCGGAGGATGGAGCCGTCCGCCGCAGTCTTAACAAAAGCAAGCCCGCGCTCCCCCAGGGTATCCGCCCCGCCTCCCAGGAGCGGCCGCTGCTTCACCAGCTTCCAGGCCTCTTTCCAGATATAGATGCGCCCGCTTCCGAAGGAATCCTCGGCGCGGCCGTGCAGAAGCGAATGAAGCTCCCCGGCGGCGCCGGGCAGCGGAAGAAGATAAACCAGCAGCAACAGACAGAAGCAGAGCAGAAGCAGGACGATCCGGATTCGCTTCCGCGCCTTTCCGCCCGCAAACGCCGCAGAAGGAAGGCAGAAGACCACGCTGGCCGCTGCTCCCACCAGTCCCGCCCGGATGCCGGATGCAAGCAGCACGCCCAGACACAGGAGCGCGGTGATGATATGCATCCAGCTCCGATTTTTAACTCCCCAAGGCCACAGCAGTGCAAATCCGGTACAGAGAACGCTGGCCGTCAGGTCCGCATTGCCGATCAGGGAAAGGAACGCCCCGTTATACTCCCGCTCTCTCCCGGACCAGCGAAGCTCCCCCGGGTATAGCCAAAGGGGGTTGAGATCAAAAAACTGCAGGATCGCAACTACGCAAAGAACGCCGATGGCCGCAGCGGGCAGCCAGGCAGGCACGCGGGATATGTCGCCAAACCGGCTCAGCAGGAGGAACACTGCGCAATACAGCGTGATGGTGACGATCCCGTCGCAGCGCTCACCGCCAAGGAGCGCCGTTTTTATCCAGGGTGAACAAAGGGCGCTGATCAGGCTCCACGCCCAATAGGCAGCGATCAGGATTTCTACAATGTCCCAGGCGTGCGTACCTGAAATAGCTTTTCGGAGCCAAAGGACCGCAAACCCAAGCAGCAGCAGGACTGTCAACACGCAAAAGACAGCGAACTTCGTCTCCACGATATTCAGATATCCCCAGGGCGAAACAGCCAGTGGGAACAGGGAGACCATCAGGATGAGGTAAAGGCCGCAGAGGCGGCTCGAATCCAGCTTTTTCATGCCTGCATGATACCACAGCAGCGCCGCCGGAAGCAAGGTTTCTCAGCAGTCTCAGCCGATCTCCTGAAGGATCTCGTGACGCAGCCGGGTGATGATGCGTTTTTCCAATCGGGAAATATAGCTTTGGGAGATCCCCAGGATATCCGCCACCTCCTTCTGCGTCTGCTCCTTCCCTCCCTCCAGGCCGAACCGCAGCTTCACGATCTTTCGCTCCCTGCCGGGCAGCTTCTCCACCGCGCGGCGCAGGATCGTGCGGTCCGTCTCCTCTTCCAGAGGCTGCATGACGCTGTCCGCCTCCGTTCCCAGGACTTCGCTGAGCAGGAGCTCATTCCCGTCATAATCCGTATTGATCGGTTCATCCAGGCTGATCTCGCTTTTCTGATTCGACAGTTTTCTCAGGAACATCAGGATCTCGTTTTCGATGCAGCGGGAGGCATAAGTGGCCAGCTTGATTTTCTTGTCAGGATCGAAGCTGTCCACCGCCTTGATAAGTCCGATGGTGCCAATGCTGATCAGGTCCTCCAGCCCCACGCCGGTATTCTCAAACCGCTTCGCCACATAGACCACCAGGCGGAGATTCCGCTCGATCAGCGTGGGCTTGACCGTTTCGTCCGCCCGCCGCAGCCGCTCCAGACATGCTTCTGTCTCCGCCTTGCTCAGAGGCGGTGGAAGGCCTTCCGACCCGTTTACATAGTAGACCCGCCAGCCCAGTTTCCGAAGGATCCACGCTCTCAGGATCTCCCGCATCATGCCCATATTATCCTCCCTTCCAAGTAACCGATGATTCCATCGGCGTGTGCAGATTGTCAAGTAGAATTATCGCCTGACGAAGGCGAAAAATCGCAGAAACACTCTGTGTATCGCAAGGTTTTGAGATAATCAGGCGGCAAATATCCCGGAAAGACGTGCGCGGTGACTGAATCATCGGTCACTCAAATCCCGTCTCCTCCGATGATCGCGCTGCAGCCTTCGATTTCGATAGGATCCTTGCTGAACACGACCCGGCAGGGACCAAGCGCACGTCCGTCCTGGTATGCTTCTCGGACCTTCCCGGACAGGGTCAGGGCACTGCCGCTCACCGTCTGCAGCGGGATCAGGCAAAATCCCTTGCCCAACAGCTCCATTCGCTTTTCCGGCGGCTCCTTCGCGCTGGCCGCCAGGATCCGCCGCTCACTTTCGGAAAACAGTGGAAGCAGCTCCGTTTCCGAGGAAATGACCACCGGTTTCCCGCTGAAGGGATCCGTCAGTCGGTTCCCTGTGTCCCGCAGCGCTGTCAGCGTCACTTCGCCCCCTTCCCCGATCAGCCGCAGCCGGCAGCGCCCGCCCCTGGTCCCTGCAAATCGGAAGGGCAAGGCACAGACGCCCATACTGATCCCGGCAGAGAATACCAGCGCTCTCGCCGTCGCCTTTCCTGCTGCCAGGGTGACTGCCGCCGCGACGCCGCCGTACACGGTGCACAGGAAAAGAAAGGTAAGAGCGGGCCGCCACAGCTTTTTCTCCCCACCGTAAGCCAACAGCAGCATCAGCGCCAAAGCCGTTGCCTTTCCCGCCAACTTCGCTGCCAGCGGGAAGAAGAGAACGAACAGCGTATACCCCGCCCCGACTGCGCCGGCAGCCAGCAGGCGAAGGGGTCTGCGGCGGATGCAGCACAGTCTGCCCGCCGCCCAGAGCAGCAGGGTATCGGCGATCAGCTCCAGCCAAAACAGGCTGTCCAAATAAAGCACCCTCATACCCGTATTGTACGAGCATGAGGGTGCTTTGTCCGTCGAAAGACAGGCCGGATCCCATCATTCTCCGGTCGTGTTCTCCACCGCCTTGATCGCCTTTTCCAGCCTGGCCCGCGGCATTTCCCAGACATGGCCGCAGCCAAGACAGCGAAGTCGGAAATCCATGCCTGCACGCAGGATTTCGCAGCGGTCGCTGCCGCAGGGATGGCTTTTTTTCATGCGCAGCCGGTCGCCGGGAGATAATTCCATTTTAATGATCCTCACTTTCGGGAAGGATAGGGGCATATCATCATGGGAGGAAAGCTTATGCAGTCTGTTATTTCTGCTTATTTCGATTCCGCCGATGAAGCGGACCGGGCCGTCGCCCGCCTGCGCCGGACGATCCCCTATCTCCAGGCGAAGGTGATGAGCGGCGAAGATCGCCGTCAGCCGGCGCAGTATTCCGCTAACGTGTACTTCCCCTGGCGGATCAACATGTCGGTGAACGAACGGGGGGCCATGAATACGGAGCTGGGGAGCCGGGCGTTGCTCACCTCGGATCTGATGGGGCTTCCTGTTTATCCCTCCGGGAAAACCGAGGTGCAGCTGGAAGTGGACGCGCCGGACGCCGACCGGGCCCATGCGCTGCTTCGGAACCTTGGCGCCAGCGGGATTCGGGTCCTGTAAAACTGATTATACCATCATTGGTGCTTGCAGGAAAGCACCTCCTGGGTTAAAATACGGTTTAAGAACGATCCCTTTACCCGGAGGTGCCGCCCATGCTGCTCCTTTATATCGTGATCTTCCTGGTCATTCTGACATTTCTCTTTGCCTTTTATTTTTTCCGCAAAGCTTTCCGCCGTCCCCCCGTGAAGGATCTGACCGATCAGGATGCGCTGTTCTCTTCGGAATGGTTTTCCTATTCTCCGGTCCTGGAACCGTCGCTGGAATGGTTCCAGAAGCAGCAATGGGAAACGGTGGACCTGACCGCTTCCGACGGTTGTCCCCTGCAGGCCCTCTGGCTGCCGGTCAAAGGAGCCAGGGCCTGCCTGATGCTGATGCACGGTTACGGCGCGCTTCCCCAGAATCTGTGCGTCGCCGCCCGCTGGGCCGTCAAACAGGGCTGGTCCGTGCTGCTCCCCTATCAGCGGGCTCACGGCAAGAGTGGTGGGGAATACTGCACCCTCGGCCTTCTGGAAGCGGAGGACTGCCGCCTGTGGGCTTTGAGAGCCGAAGAGCTTTGCGGACCGAACGGCAGGCTGATCCTTCTCGGCAGCGGTATGGGCGCCTTTGCAGCGCTGCATGCGATCTCCAAATCTCTCCCCGCTTCCGTCAGTGCCGTCATTTCCGACGGAGCGTACGCCTGTCCCATGGAGATCCTGCGCCGGGTCATGAAGGAAGAAATGCGGATGCGGGTCTTCCCCCTGCTTCAGATCGTCTGTCTCTATGCCCGCCTCAGCTGGAAGGTCGGGCTTGCCAGCGTGAATCTTCGGGAATCTCTCAAGGAGAACAAGGACATCCCTGTTCTCTTCATCCACGGAAAAAAGGATATGCGCGTCCCCTTCTCCTGGACGGAAGAAATGAGCAAGAACTGTCCTTCAAAGAAGGCGCTTTACTTATCGGAAAACGCCGGGCACGGCGCAGCCAGCCTTTCCGACAGCGAGGCTTACTTCAAGCATCTGCGTCAATTCGTCCTCCCCCTCATTTCCGGGGCAAATTCTTCTCAAATGCCTTGACATCCGTCACTGGCTGTGCTATTTTATAACAGCTGCGGCAATTGGAGAAGTACCCAAGAGGCCGAAGGGGCTCCCCTGCTAAGGGAGTAGGGCGTGTTGAGCGCCGCTCGGGTTCAA
>JAEEGI010003532.1_pt1 | contig 37217 bp, 19 predicted proteins | sample 8958751 | NCBI WGS metagenome assembly JAEEGI01 (sample SAMN16246545, study PRJNA631951) | gut metagenome | biome: gut microbiome; feature: rumen; material: KS-attached | host: Bos | place: Iran: Karaj | collected 2018-10 | reverse complement strand
CGATATGTAGTCAGCCCTTCAACCAGACCAAGATCTTCATGTTGCCCGACAAGCATGCCACAGAGGAGCGTCTTGGCGCTTTGAAGTTCACGCCCTACCGTTGCGTCAACGGGCATACCTATGTATTGAAGGAGAAGGGACCGTCGTTCAACAAATATATGACTTGCGAGAAATGTGGCGCGATGACGGCCAGGTTGACGAAGTCGCAGGTAGTGCGTGCTGCCAGTTACTCGCACAGCGGCGAAGAGGAGAAGACATACGAGTGCCAGTGTTGCGACTCCATCTACACCTCTATCATCACGATACCCATGTTGGTGCATGCGAGCAGCAGTTCGTCAAGTTCGTCGGGCGGTCGCAGGTATTCCAGTGGTTCTTCTCATCGTTCGGGCGGTTCGTTCGGCGGTGGCCGCAGCGGCGGCGGAGGATATTCGGGGAGATGGTAACTGAGTAGATGACTTAAGACAGGGAAATCACGAAGTATGCCGTGGGGACGGTGTTGCAGTTTTTTTGTATTTTTGCGAAGAATAAATAATTCCGTATGCTATGACACCTGAACCTCAACACATCCTTTTCTGCGGTGGTGCCTTCCGCTTCGACAGGCGCCAACCCAATTGTCGTGAAATGATTCCGAAAGACTACCGTTCGGTGCTGCTGCGCGACCCAGGGTTGCTCTTTGCCGACATCGATACCGAACTAACTTGGCTTAACGCCCGAGTGGCCTACGTCGGACCGTATTTCTTCACCACCGACAAACTCACCGGCGAGCAAATCATCCTTAGGGAGAAACAGATGATCGAACGCTGCACTGACGCCATCTTCCTCTTCGACGGTCCCGCTTGTCCGGGTTCCGTCACCGAGTTGGTGGAAGCCGCCGCCATGGGCAAGAACCTTCATCTTTTCTATGTCCAGAAAGGCGATGACGACGAGATCGAGAGTGCCCTCCATACGCCCTGTTGGTATCCCATCCTCTATAGCCGCCTCACTAATGCGAATACCCATCTCTATCGCTGTTCCGACTACGACGATGCCGTGAACAAGATTGTGGAGTGGGCGGGGAAACTTTAGTCAATCGATAGGGGAGACATCCAGCCCAAGGTCGGGATGGGATAGTTTTCCAGGGGTTGTAATCTTTTCTTGAAATAATCTACGCTGATATTGGGTTTTTTCCTATTTTTGGCAAAAATATTCTCTTATGCCCGTACCGACCAAACCCAACGAACAACGCCTACGCCGCGACAGCGATTTCACTTGGGAGCAGTTCGCCAAGGATTGCCTGCTCAACAAATATGTCCTCGTTGTGGGCAACGAAACTGTCTTAAACCGCAATGTCAACCCCGAAGCGGAAGGCGACAGCCTGAAACTGCTGCTTGGCTTGACCATACAAGAGTTGGCCCAAATGAATGCCATACCCGACAACAGGCTTGGCGGTTGCCATAGTTTCAATGACTTGTTCAAGTTGAATTATTCGAAGGATGCCGTCAAAGAAGCCGTCCTCAACGCCATACGCGACAATGACTTCTATCCATGCTTTGACGATGAAATGGAACCGTCGTTGATGCAGTTGCTCGAAACGCGCTGCTTCCGCGTGGTCATCACCACGGCCATCGACCCTTATCTTGAAATCGCGATGGAAAAGGTGTGGGGCAAAGGAGGCTTCGACGTGGTGCAAATCGAGAATGCGCAGCAGTCGTTCAAGCAGGTGTCGTTCGATGAGTTCGGCGTGAGTCGTCCGGTGCTTTGCTACGTCTTCGGCAAGGCCGATCCCGAACGGCCCAACGGACGTTTCGTCCTCTCGGAGAATGATGCCATGGAGAAAATCTCCACTTGGTTCAAGAAATACGACTCCAACAAGTTCCTTGACTATGTGAAGAAATTCCAACTGATTTCGGTCGGGGCCAAATTCGACGACTGGATGTTCCGATTCTTCTGGTATCTCCTCAGGGGAGAGTTCGGCAATGCTTCTAGCGGACAGCAAGTCGCAGTCGAAATCAAGAAGGATGACGGCAACTTGGCCAAATATCTGATGCAGGAAAAGGTCAAGGTTTTCCCCGATGCGAGGATGTTCATGCGCGAAGCCATTGAGAAAATCAAGGCAGCTACCGACAGCAGCTTGTTGCCACGACGGGAGAACGGCGTGTTCATCTCATACGCCCACGAGGACCGTTACATCGCCCTGCCGTTGTTCGAGCGGTTTCGTGCCGCAGGCATCAATGCATGGCTCGACGAGGATAAGCTGGAGTGTGGCGCTGAATACGAAAAGCGCATCCGTAACGCCATCAATAGTTGCAAGGTCTTTATGCCTGTCTTGAGTTCGCAAGTCAAGGAAGACTTGGTGGCACAAACCGTCCGCTGGTATCAAAAGGAATGGCAAATGGCGCAAAGCCGCCGTGATGAGGAAACTGGGGTTGACAGTCAAGGGCAGGCCCGATTCAAGGTGATACCCGTAGTGGTTGGCGACTACCGTTTCAACGAGGACTATCACCAACAACTGCCTTCCTGCATCACGGCGGCAACCGCTTTCGAGACCGCCAAAGACCACATTGAGCATCTCATCCGATTAATCAACGCCTAAAACCGAACTGCCATGACAACGAAGAACCCTTGGTTGGGATTAGCCTCTTACGAAGAGCCGAAAAACGATGGTAACGACTACCTATTCTGCGGTCGCGACGAGGAGACGTTGGACCTGGTCCGTCTCATCGACAACAACCTGTTTATCACCCTCTACGGCAGTTCGGGCATTGGAAAGACCTCCTTGCTGCGGGCGGGCGTCATCCCCATCCTGCGGAGGAAGGACTACTTTCCACTTTACGTGCGCTTGTCGCAGGAACCGACAGAGATCTCTTATGCTGCAGCTATTGTGCGCAAGCTGCAAGGCAGTGGCCTGACGGAGGAAAAAGGGGCGGCGACGAGACACCCCGACGGCAACGATCGCCTTTATCTTTGGAACTACTTCGCTACCACGCGCTTCATGAAAGATGGCAGAGAGGTCTATCCTGTCATTATCCTTGACCAGTTTGAGGAGGTTTTCCGTGAGGGCGACAAGGCCAAGGCCGAGTTGCTGCTGAGGCAAATCTACTGCTTGCTAAACGACGAGTTGGAGATGCCCGACGAGGAAGGCTATTCTGCCGACACCAACTACCGTTTTGTGGCCTCCATCCGTGAGGATTTCCTCTTTGTGTTGGAAGACAGCATCGACGAGAATTCCTTGGATTTATACAAGGACAACCGTTACCGTCTTCGCCCGATGAAGCCTGAGCAGGCGCGGCAGGTGGTGTTGGTGCCAGGAAAGGATTGCATCGAGGAAGGGGAGAAGGATGCCATTGCCGAGCGCGTCATTTCCTTGGCCAAGCGTCCGCAGAGCGAAGATATAGACACGTTGCTGCTCTCCATTGTCTGTTCTGGCACATACGACAAAAAGTTTGGCGAGAAGATTGCCTCGTCAGATCTTGCCGTATGGAAAAACAACCCTATGGAAGTGTATTACCAGGATGCAGTGGAAGGCCTGTCGGCAAAGCAAATTCGCTACATCCAACAGCATCTCATCCGCGAGGACGGCAGTCGCCGGCGGGTGGATGCGGAAAAACTGAAAACCGCTCTTGGCGAACTCACCTACCGACAGCTTACTCTGGGTGCCAACCGTCTTTTTGCCCTTGGCGACAAAGGCCAAGTGGAGTTGTTGCACGACCAGTTGGGCATGGCGGTGTATGAGGAGCGGAAAGCTTTTGAGGAGCGGGAGAGGAAGAAGAAGCTGAAACGTAGGATATGGTTGATTGTGTCAATGACGTTTTTTGTACTGCTGTTTTTCCTAATTATGTTGTATATTATCGGTGAACAACAACATGAACTGGAAGCCAAGCAATGGAGAATGATGGAGAACCAAGCAAGATACACTGCCGAAAAAGCCAATAGTCTTGTTGATGAGGGAAATTCATACTTGGCCCAGAGACTATTGATGGAAGTGATGCCACCCTACCACCCGTATACAACCGAGACTGAATTTGCGCTTAGGAATGCTGTATACCACAATAGTGCCATATTGAGGGGGCATACTTGGGGCGTTAATAGTGTGGCCTTCAATTCTGATGGTCGACGCATTGTTTCGGGCTCTGGTGATCACAGCGTAATCATTTGGGATGCCGAAGATGGAAGTATGTTGGGATCCTTTGCCTTGAAGACTAGAGACGGAAAAAGCACATGGGTTAAATCAGCCTCATTAAGTCCAGATGACGAGACGCTTGCTTCGATTGCTGACGATAGCATCATTTACCTTTGGAAACTAGATTTAGGCCTTCATCATAAGGATGTTGGTTTAATTTGTGACAGGGAATTGATTGGACACATGGGCGAAGTCAATTCTGTTCATTTTAGCCCAGATGGTACAAAAATTGTTTCCACCTCCAAAGATGGAACAGTAAGAGAATGGAATACCAAGACTGGCGAGGACCGAGTTGTTTTTCAGTACAAAAAAATAATAAAAGAATATGAGTGTCCAACCGTAGCAATTTTCAGTCCGGATGGGAGCAGAATTATTGTCGCTTCATTATTTGACGATGCCATATATGTATTAGATGCAGGTACGGGAAATATCATAAAGAGTTGGCAAGGCTACTATGGAACGTGTTCACTTGACATCAGTCCTGACGGGAAACGCATTGTTGTAGCTTCGGCGGGTGGACAGCGCATTTGCGTATGGGACATTGAAACAGGAGAGAAAACTGAATTCCCAAGTTACGACCCCCTTGTCACTGTGGCCTTTAGTCCCGATGGAAACCTAATTGTTTCAGGAGCTGAATGGTGGGGGGAAGATAGTAATATACGCATTTGGCAAGTCGGTATTGTTGAACCATTAGATATTCTGGAAGGACATACAGATGGTATTGCTGCTGTTTCATTCAGTCCTGACGGAAAGCGAATTGTTTCAACTTCGGCCGATAAGACTATCCGACTTTGGGATTATTGTGCAAAAGGTTATATTTTCGAAGAAAACGAAGGCACTATTTGCGGATATCCCTATAGTCCGGATGGAAACTATTATGTTTCCGATGCCTTTTATTGCAATCCTGATGATTCTACTTGGCATTACGTACATGATGGGGCTGGTTTTACAATTTGGAACGCTAAAACACACAAGGTCGTAAAAACTTATTTGGATTGCGCGGATTATGTTTTCACTTCCTTTAGTCCAGACGGCAAACTAGTTGCATTTCCTTCTATTGATGCCACTATAAATGTTTGCGATGTGGAAACTGGAACAATAGTCAATACCTTTAAGGGACACACTTCTGATTTATGGCATGAAATAGGAACCATAAACTTTAGTCCTAACGGGAAACTAATCGCCTCTGCATCACGTGATTATATTCGTGTTTGGGATGTAAAAACAGGAAAAGAAATCACCTGCATAGAGCGTGTCGACAACAAAATGTATATCAATTGTGCTGCAGTTAATCCTGATAGCATTGGCATGAGAATTGTTTCAGCCTCCGCCGATGGCTTTGTTCGTGTCTGGGACGCTGAAACAGGCGAACTGCTGGGCAAAATGGCACATGACGATGAAGTCAATGTTGCATTTTTCAGTCCAGATGGAACAAAAATAGTATCTGCATCAGATGACAAAACCGTTCGGATTTGGGATTCAGAATATGAAACAGAATTGCTAAAGTTGGAGGGGCATACAAAAGAGGTTCGGTTCGCTTCCTTTAGTCCTGACGGAAACTACATTGTTTCTGTTGGAGACGATGGTTTCATTTTCGTATGGGATGCATACACCGGCGATCGACTACAAGTCATTGCAGATTATGCTAGATTTGCTTTCTTCAGTTCCGATGGAAAATACATCGTGACAGACAATCACGTCTGGCCCTTCCCACCCCTCCAAGAACTCATCGACCAAACCCGCGAGCGCTTCAAGGACCACCCGCTAACGCCAGAAGAACGGAGGAAGTATTATTTGGAATAACAAAAGGCAATGTTTTGCGATAAACAAGCAAATATGGAATACGATATATTTATCAGTTACAGCCATAAAGACTTAAAGATTGCCAAAGGCATATATAAGGCATTGGCTGATGCCGGGTTTTCCTGTTTTTTTGACGACACTTCCATTGAGAATCCGGATTTTTGGCCCATTTTGGCGCAAGGCATCTTGAAGAGCAAGATATTTCTCTATTTAGGGAGCACCAATACGGCCAAGGCAAAGATTACTCCTAAAGAGCTTGGCTTTGCCATCGAATATAAAGAGGCTAAATTCATATACCCTTATTTTATTGAGGATTGCGAGATTCCTGTAGTTCACAAGCTCATGCTGTCAGACATTAACCAACGGTACATGAACAAATACCCTGTCGACTCTGGACTCATCCCTGATTTGAAGAGATTGCTGGAAATAGACCCGCAACCGAGAGTATTGCTGAAAGAACAAATCGTGCGTGTTGATGTAGAAGCACTCCAATTGGAAATGATAAGAGTTGAAGGTGGGTCTTTGGAACTTGGTGCTACACAAGAACAAGCGCCCTATTCTGAATCCAATGAGCAACCGTCATATTGGGCGACGCTTCCCACTTATTATATTTCTAAATATCCTATCACTCAAGATGTTTGGGGATGTGTCATGGGGTACAATAAATCTCATTTTAATCATAAAAGGAGTGCTGACAGCGAAAAACATCCTGCTGAGCAGTTGACCCACGACGAAGCAGTGGAGTTTGTCCGGAGATTGTCCCAAAAAACCAATTTGTCATTTTCACTGCCAACAGAGGAGGAGTGGGAGTATGCCGCCCGTGGCGGACAACACAGCCAGCATTATATATTCGCCGGTAGCAACAAAATTGACGAAGTGGCTTGGTATAAAGGTAATGCTAATGGTTCCACACATCCGGTGGGAATGAAGAAACCCAACGAACTGGGCTTGTATGACATGTGCGGCAATGTGTGGGAGTGGACCAAAACGCCTGCCCATTCCTATGCGTTCAATGTTGATCCTGGTGGAGATGTCTTTATCCGCCGAGGAGGAAGTTGGGCGCATGAAGCCCTCAATTGCCGTGTGTCCAAGCGTTATCCATCTGATCGCTCGAAGAAAACAAGTGGCTTAGGCCTGAGGGTGGTGATAAGAGACAATGTGGAACAATAACACGTGCCTGTATCGGTCTCGCCGTCAAATAACTCCATAGCATCATACTGAAACGCCCCTAAACATGAAATCCAAAAAGAAGAAAACCAAGAAACAACAATTCAGTAGCGTAAAGGCGCTGCTCAAGGTCGATCGCGAACGTGAGATTGAGACGTACGGCAAACAGGTCAGCATGAGACTTTCGCGCGTGCATAAGTCGAAGAAGGACTACGACCGGAAGAAAAACAAAGTCGATGAGCGCGAATTGGAATAGTTTTTTTGTAGATTTGCAGTCAGAATGAAATAATAGTAATAAAGCACATTCATTATGAATATCAACGAATTAGAAAAAGTCGCCACCCAAGTGCGCCGCGACATCATCCGCATGGTGCACGGGTGCCAGTCGGGTCACCCGGGCGGCTCGCTGGGCGCGACCGACATCGTCACCGCCTTGTTTTTCGACCAAATGGACATCGACCCCGCTAGTTTCCGCATGGACGGCAACGGCGAGGACATGTTCTTCCTCTCCAACGGCCATATCAGCCCGATGCTTTACAGCATCATGGCACGCCGTGGCTATTTCCCCGTCAGCGAACTGGCCACCTTCCGTCGTCTCGGCACGCGCCTGCAAGGACATCCCACACCTATGGAAGGCCTGCCAGGCATCCGCATCGCTTCGGGTTCGCTCGGACAAGGCCTCTCTGTCGCCTGTGGTGCTGCACAAGCCAAGAAACTGAACGGCGACAAGCACCTCGTCTTCGTCCTTATGGGCGACGGCGAACAAGAAGAAGGCCAGATCTGGGAAGCCGCCATGTACGCCCCCGCCAAAGGTGTCGACAACCTTGTGGCCATCATCGACTACAACAAGAAACAGATCGACGGTTCGACTGACGATGTGATGAACCTCGGCGACTTGCGCGCCAAATACGAGGCCTTCGGATGGAGCGTCATCGAAGTGAGCGGCAACAATATGCAAGCTGTTGTCAACACGTTGAAGTTTGCCCGCGAGAATGCCTTCCAAGGCAAGCCGCAACTCATCCTCGCCCATACCGTGATGGGCAAGGGCGTCGACTTTATGGAGAACAACCACAAGTGGCATGGCTCGGCACCTAATGACGAACAGGCCGCTAGCGCACTGTCACAATTACAGGAGACATTAGGAGATTATTGAAAATGATGACGCCAAACACCGAACTGTTTTCGTGTTTTCACGTGACACCGTCATGGCGGGCGGCGAAGGGTCGGTTTTTGTCATAAACAAAGGATACAACTATGGACTTTACAATTCAAAACCAAAAAGATACTAGATCGGGATTCGGCGAGGGCTTGCTTGAGGCGGGCCGCCGCAACCCCAAGGTGGTGGCCTTCTGCGCCGACCTCACACCCTCGGTGAAAATGGGCGACTTCGCCAAGGAGTTCCCCGAGCGTTTCTTCCAGACGGGCATTGCCGAGGCCAACATGATTGACATGGCGGCCGGCATGGCACTGAGCGGCTTTGTGCCGTTCACCGGCACTTTTGCCGCTTTTTCCACAGGTCGCGTCTACGACCAGATCCGCCAATGCGTGGCCTATTCCAACAAGAACGTGAAGATTGCCGCCTCGCATGCAGGCGTCACCCTCGGCGAAGATGGCGCCACGCACCAGATCCTCGAGGACATCGCGCTGATGAAGGTGCTGCCCAACATGACCGTCATCGTGCCTTGCGACTTTAACCAGACCAAGAATGCCACCCTCGCTGCCGCTGAGTACGATGGTCCCGTTTACCTGCGCTTCGGTCGCCCGAAAGTGCCGAACTTCACCCCTGTAGACGAGAAGTTTGTCATCGGCAAGGCCCAACTGTTGCAAGAAGGCACCGACGTGACCATATTCGCTTGTGGCCATCTCGTATGGAAAGCGGTCCAAGCATTGCCTATCCTGAAGGAGATGGGCATCAATGCGGAACTCATTAACATCCATACCATCAAGCCATTGGATGTTGATGCCGTGCTTAAGTCGGTCAGCAAGACCCGCTGTGTGGTTACTGCTGAGGAGCATCAGCGCAACGGCGGACTGGGCGACAGCATCGCTCAGGTGCTGGCCTTGCACCAACCTTGCCCGATGGAGATGGTCGCGGTCAACGACGTGTTTGGCCAAAGCGGCACGCCCGAGGAACTGTTGAAGTTCTTCCACTTGGACACGCCCGACATCGTGGAGGCCGTGAAAAAAGTAGTGGCCCGCAAACAATAAAGTGCAAAAACAGACGATATAATAAAGATTCCCCTGTGGGGAATGGATGTAGGGCTGTCGTATACGGCAGTCGCTTGGGCAAACGCACAAAAAGCGGTTGCCACGGTGTGACAGCCCTACACAAACCAATTATTATCTATTCCCGAAGGGAACCCCACAAACTAAAAGATCGATTCAATGAAAAGAATAACCTTTGTATTGTTATCCTTGGCCATTCTTGCCTTGTTGCCTTCATGCAACAACAAGAAGGAAGAACCACAGGAACCTGCCAAGGCCGTCAATGTCATTTATATGATTGGCGACGGCATGGCGTTGCCTCAGGTTTATGCCGCCATGTTGGCCTCGCACGACCCGATGACGTTCTCGCAGTTCCCTTACATTGGCGTGGTTGACACCCGTTCTGCCAGTAACGACATCACCGACTCGGCGGCGGGTGGCACAGCCTTGGCCAGCGACCACAAGACCAACAACGCCATGTTGGGCATGAATCCCGATAGTATCCCAGTGAAGACGGTGCTAGAGGTGTTGGCAGAACAAGGCAAAGAGACGGGCATCGTTGTGACGAGTTATGTCACACACGCCACGCCGGCCGCTTTCTACGCCAAGGTGCCGCATCGCAAGCAGTATGAAGACATCGCCGTGCAGATGGCGGAGAATCCGTATCTTAACCTGATCATCGGTGGCGGCATGAAGCACTTCAACCAACGCAAGGACAGTCTTGACCTCGTCTCCCGCATGGAGAACGAGTTGGGTTGGACGGTGTACGACACGCTCGACAACATTGATGTCACCTGCAAGAAATATGCGGTGATGGCCGACGACAACCACATGCCACATGCCGCCGACCGCGGCGACTTCCTGCCTCGTGCCGTGAAGACGGCGTTGAAGTCATTGGACGATGCCGAAAATGGTTTCTTCCTTATGGTGGAAGGGTCACAAATTGACTTCGCCTGCCATGGCAACGACTCCACTTGGATGATGGACGAGATGCTCGACTTCGACTATGCTGTCAAAGTCGCCTTGGACTATGCCAAGGAAAAAGGCAACACGCTTGTCGTCGTCACTGCCGACCACGAGACGGGTGGCCTCACCTTGCCTGACCCGCAAGGCCATTACACCAATGTCGTGTTTGATTATTCTACAGGCAGCCATACCTGCCTGCCAGTGCTGGTGTATGCATACGGACCTGGCGCTGAGCAGTTCACGGGATGGATGCAGAATACTGCTCTCAAGGGCAAGATCTTGAATGCCTGTGGGTATGAGAACATTGGTGACGGCCTGCCTGAAGGGCAAGGACCGAAGCTTATGCCTCGCAAGGTGAACCTGGACTCGCATCCTTCTCCGAAATAATTCATAGCGCATGAAACTGTCCGTCGTCATCGTCAACTATAATGTCGAGTATTTCCTCGAGCAGTGCCTGCATTCGGTGCGTCGCGCCATGCAAGGCATCGAGGGCGAAGTGTTTGTGGTTGACAACAACTCCGTCGACGGATCGCTGAAGATGTTGGCCCAGAAGTTCCCTGAGGTGAAGGTCATCGCCAACAAGGAGAACGTGGGTTTCAGCCGCGCTAACAACCAGGCCATCCGTGTGTCGACAGGGGAGTATGTCTTGCTCCTCAACCCCGACACGGTGGTGGAAGACGATACCTTCACGAAATGCATTGCCTTCATGGACGCTCATCCCGATGCGGGAGGACTTGGCGTCAAGATGGTGGATGGCAAAGGGCAGTTCCTGCCCGAATCGAAGCGAGGCCTTCCGACGCCATCGACGGCGTTTTACAAAATGTTCGGCCTCTGTAAGCTCTTTCCACATAGCAAGCGGTTCGCTCGCTATTACATGGGCCATCTCTCCAATGATGAGACCAACGAAGTGGAGATTCTCGCAGGCGCTTTCATGCTGATGCGCAAAGAGACGTTGGACAAAGTCGGTCTATTAGACGAGACTTTCTTCATGTATGGTGAGGACATCGACCTGTCGTATCGCATCACGCAGGGCGGTTACAAGAACTACTATTTCCCGGAGACGCGCATCATCCACTATAAGGGCGAGAGCACCAAGAAGACAAGCGTCAACTACGTGTTCGTTTTCTACCGCGCCATGGAGATCTTTGCCAAGAAGCATTTTGGCAACTCATGGGCCAAGTCGTTCTCTTTCCTCATCAATTTGGCCATCTATATCAAGGCTTTCTTTGCCCTCGTGTCGCAATTCTTCCACAAGGCGGCCATACCTTTCCTTGATGCAGTGTTGGGTTATGGCGGTTTGGCGGCCATCAGCTATTTCTGGGGACGCGGCACTATCTATGACGGAGTGGGCAGCTATCCGACACTGCTTTTTGCTGCCGTGTTGCCGGCATACATCCTGATTTGGTTGTTGTCTACCTATTTCACTGGCGGTTATGACAAGCCATACAATATCGGCAAGGCCGTGTTGGGTGTGGCTTTCGGTAGCGGCATCATTTTGGTGCTCTATGCCTTGCTGCCCGAAAGCCTGCGTTTCTCGCGCGCCTTGATTCTCTTTGGCATGCTTTGGTTGGCTATTGAGATGAGCCTCACCCGGTGCATCGGCATCTTGGCAGGCAACGAGAACTTCCAATCGAAGCGGACGGAGAAGAAACGCTTCCTCGTCATCGGCTGTCCCGAGGAGACGCAGCGTGTCAATTCCATTTTGGATAGCACCTCCATCAAGCCCGACTTCATTGGATTGGTAAGTTCGGAGACGCAAGGGGAGGCCCCAGAGGGTTTCATCGGCAACCTCTCGCAGGTGCCTGACATTATTGAAATCTATAAGATAACCGAGGTCATCTTCTGCTCGAAAGACGTGCCGCATCAGGTCATTATCGACAAGATGGTGGACTGGCATGCCACCAATGTGGACTACAAGATTGCTCCCGAGGACAGTTTGTCTATCATTGGCAGCAACAGCATCAATACGCGTGGTGACCTCTATACCGTCGACATCAAGGCCATTGACACGGTGGCCAACCGTCGCAACAAGCGCCTCTTCGATGTGGTGATGAGCGTGTTCAGCATTGTCTTTTGGTTGCCTCTGGCACTGGTGGTGAAGAAGCCTGTGCGTTTTCTGAAGAACGCCTTCCTTGTCTTGTTGGCTCGACGTACTTGGGTCGGCTATTGCCCAACGGACGACACCACGCAGAAACTCCCTAAAATCCGCAAGGGCGTTTATCATCCCGCTTCGTACATGGAAAAGGACATCGAATCCGATGCCCTTAACCAGGCCAACCTTCTTTACGCCCGCGACTATACCGTCTGGAAAGATGCCGAGATTTTCTTCCGGTCGGTGGCGGCCAAATGAGTAACAATGAAAAAGCCTCGGTTTGCCGAGGCTTTTTTCGTGTTTAGTGTTGGATGGTCATCAACCTGATGTAATTGAGCAATTTGTTGCTCCATTCGGCATCGCCCGGTAGTTGGTAGCGGGTGTTGCCTTTGGGGTCGGGAGTGAACAAGGTCTCGCCCGTGGGGGTGAGGGTGATCCAACCGCGTTGCGAGATTTGGTAGATGGCCTCGTCGCCCTCCACTGCGTTGATGACGGCCAGCGGATCCCACATCTTTTGGAATTTGTCTTCGACAAGGAACTCGTAAATCCATTTGATGGGGTGAACGTCGGTCCAACTCAGGTCTTCGATGACTTGCTTGGCGGAGTAATAAAGCGGGTCGCCCACCTCGCCAGGCGAGAAGACGACGTCGATGTCTTTAGGTAGCATCTCGAAGAACTTCAATGAGTAGTCAATGGCAGCGGTGAGGTTGTAGTCGTGTTCAAACGAGTTGCCAAACACACCTCCCATGATATAGATGTCTTTGATTTTCTTTTGCACGAGTTCCAGGCCGGTCATCGGACTGAACTCATCGGGACCTGATTGGAGCAGACGCGACAGACAAGTGACGAAACCGACGGAGACGACAGTCACCGACTTGTCGGGTTGCTGGGCAAGGATCTTGCGGTAGAGCTTGTAGCCGTCCATGTATTCGCCGTCGTCGCCCACGGTGCGCTTGAAGATAGGCTCGCCATCGGTATTGCGGGCATAGGCCATGTTGTGGTAGGGGATGAAGACACGGGGCGCCTTCACGCCAAACTGTTCGAGTCCGATGGGGATGTCGGGATAACCGTAGTAGTTATTCATCACGTCAACGGCGTCGGCGTTAGCGCGGTTCATGCGGTCGACGACCACACCGAGTAGCGTGCAGCGTTTCATGTCCATGTAACGGTAGAGCATCATCAGGGCGAAGAGGTCGTCGGTCGAACTGCCCATGTCGCAGTCGTAGATGATGCGGATGTCTTTCTGTTCGTAGTTGGACTTGACGCTGATGCCGAATTTGTTGGAATAGACAATCTGCTGCTCGTTCTCGCGGGCGAAGGCGAGGGCGGCGGCTAGGCTGTCTTCAGGGAAGGGCTTGTTGCTGTCGAAGTAGTAGTCGCCCTTGTCGGGGTCATACCATCCGCCGACAATGTTCTCGTGGGCATGGGCGTGCTTGAGCACATTGCGGATGCTCTTGCGGGTGTAACTATGCTGCGTTTCTTTATAGGACACCATTATCCCCTCGGTAGGCTGACTCATGGTGTTGAGGTCCAAGGAGAATCCTTTGGGGTAGATCTGCCCCAAGATATAGATGGCATTGGCCATATCCTTGTCGGAGAGACGTTCGCCTTTGGCGTCATTTGTCTGCGCGAACCCCATGGGGATGGCCATAAAAGCAACTAAAACAAAGGTGATAAAGCGTTTCATCATTTCAATCTTTAGATTTAAAATTCTAAACACTAAACTCTAAACTAATCAATGCTGAATGGCCATCAGGCGAATGTACTTAAGCACCATGTCGCACCAAACGGCGTCGCCAGGATGCTGGTAACGGGCATTGCCCTTCGGGTCGGCCTTGAAAATCGTCTCGCCATTAGGGGTGAGGGTTACCCAACCGCGTTCGGAGAGTTTGTAGAAATCGTCGCCTTCAACGGCTTGGAGGACGGCCTGCGGGTCCCACATCTTTTGGCCCGTGTTGCAGTTCAGGAATTGGTAGGTCCACTTGATGGGGTGGAGGTCGGTCCAGTTCATGTCGGCGATGACGGTCTCGGGACGGTAGTCGAGCGGGTCACCCACCTCGCCGGGCGAGAAGACGATGTCGACTTCCTTGGGCAGCAGTTCGAAGAACTTCAGTGAGAAGTCGATGGCTTGCTTGAAGTTATAGTCGGGCTCGACGGCTTTGCCGAACACTCCGCCCATGGCGTAGATGTCTTTCACCTTCGCACGGACCAGTTCGACGCCGTTGAGAGGTGAGAACTCGTCTGGACCTGACTCGAGCAGGCGGGCCAGGGTTGTGACAAGGCCGATGGAGGCGATGGTGACGCTGTGGTCGGGTTGCTCGCTCAACAGTTTACGGTAGAGTTTGTAGCCTTCCATATAGGTGCCGTTGTCGCCGACACTGCGCTTGAACATCGGCACTCCTTCCGTGGAGCGGGCATAGGGGAGGTTGTGGTAGGTAATCCACACGTGGGTGTCTTTCTGTCCGTCGGTCTCCAGTCCGATGGGGATGTCGGGGTAGCCGTAGAAGTTGTTCATCACGTCAACGATGTCGGCATTGGCTTTGCCCATGCGGTCGACGATGACGCCAAGAAGGTTGCAGCGCTTCATGTCCATGTAACGATAGAGCATCATCAGGGCGAAGAGGTCGTCGGTCGAGCTGCCCATGTCACAGTCAAGGATAATGCGGATGTCACGCTGCTCGTAGTTCGACCAGATGTTGATGTCTTTTGAGGCCACATACACGGTGTGCTGGTCGTTGTCGCGGGCAAATTGCACGGCGGCGGCCAGGCTGTCCTCGGGGAAGGAACGGTTGCTGTCGAAGTAGTACTTGTCTTCCTCTGCATTGTACCAGCCACCTACGAGGTTGTTGTGGGCACGTGCATGCTTAATGACAGCAGGAATGCTTTTGCGATCGAAACTGTTTTGTGTCGCCTTGTAGGAAACAATCAAGCCCTCGGTGGGCTGGCGCATGGTGTTGAGGTCGAGGGTGAATCCGTCAGGATACATCTGTCCCATGGCGTAAATGACATTGACCAACTCTTTGTCAGTCAGTTTCTCTTGTGCGAAACCGAACGATGCCAAAGCGAGGAACATCACGATAAGTAGTCTTGCTTTTTTCATAACTGTAACTATTTAATTGGTTGATAATTGTTTGCTTGTTATTCGGCATGCTTGTATCCTTTGACTTTGTCCCAGTCTCCGCGTGTGAAGTCGGGCATCTGCACTGGCATGCCACCGTTGGCGATGCTGGCAGCGGTCAATTCGCCGAGGCATGACCATTCGGCGGCGTCGTAGACGTCTTGGTCGAGCGGCAGGCCGTGTTGCAGGCAGTAGATGAGGCGGTAGTCCATGATGAAGTCCATGCCGCCATGGCCGCCTACTTCCTTGGCCTTCTCTTCAATCTTGACGGCGATGGGGTGGAGGTATTCTTTCATGATCTTGTCGCGCACCTCGGCGGGGACGAAACCATGCGGGTTGAGTCGCTGTCCTTCGGTGAGGAACCCGGCAGGGAATTTGTCCTCCAGCACGGTGAAGCCTTCGATGGGATATTTGTTGGAGAAGCCTTCTGTGCCGGTAAGTTGGTAGAGCCTGTTGTAGGGCCGGTAGGTGTAGACGTTATGCTCGATGAGCAGGGTCTTGCCTTTCTCGGTCTGGATCATCGTGGTGGTCATGTCGCCGTTGGCGAAGTCGTCGACGCCCATCAATTCCTTGGCGATTTTTTTGCCGTTGTAGGAGGGGGTACTCATGCAGACCAAGGTCTTCATGCGGTCGCCGCGGTGGATGTTGAAGGCCTGGCAGAGGGGGCCGAGGCCGTGGGTGGGGTAGACATCGCCGGCGTGGCTTTGGTTGAATTCGAGGCGCCAGTTTTCGTAGTATTCGCGCCAATAGGGCTCAAGGTTATGGATATAGGCGCCTTCGCCGTGGATGAGTTCGCCGAACATGCCTTGCTGTGCCATGTTGAGCGCCGTCAGTTCGAAGAAGTCGTAGCAGCAGTTTTCGAGCATCATGCAGTGGCGTTGGGTCTGTTCGGCCACGTCGACGAGTTGCCAGCATTCTTCAATGGTGGTGGCGGCGGGCACTTCTAGGGCCACGTGTTTGCCTTGTTGCATGGCATAGGTGGCCATCATGACATGGGTCTGCCAGTTGGTGCAGATGTAAACAAGGTCGATGTCATCGCGCTCGCAGAGCTCGCGCCAGCCTTCGCGGCCTGTATAGGCAGCAGCACGCGGCAGGCCTTTGGCTTCAAGGATGTTGGTCTGAACGGCTTCCACCCGGTCGGGTTCGATGTCGCAGAGGGCCACGACGGTCACACCGTCGATGTAGGTCATGCGGTCAACGGCATCGGGACCGCGCATGCCCAGGCCGATGAAGCCGATACGGACATTCTCGATGGGGTCGACGGCAAGCTGAAGGACGCTCTTTTGCCCTTCGATACGTAGCGGCTCGTCGAAGAGGATGCTATTGTCGACGATGACGTAATTGCCCTTGCGGGTGTCAGCTCCTCTTTGGGCATTGCAGACGATGGCTGCAGTTAGCAGGAGTAAGGTGAGGAGGATGTGGTAGATTCTGTTTTTCATGTGGCTTATGTGTTTGGAATCCCTACACTGCACTGCGTTTGTGTAGGATAAATAAGGTACGTGCCTTCGACACGAGGCGAACCTCGTGTTTAAAAGTCATTGCAAAATTAGAAAATATCCATTCAAAATTTCTATCTTCGCCAAAAATTTCATTGTAATGAACGAACTTTTCACCATCGCAGGGCATTTCGTCGCCCCGAAAGCCATCGAGGAGATAGCACCTTTGGGCAACGGACTTATCAACGACACCTATAAGATTGTCGTGGACGGCAAACCGCAATATGTCCTTCAGCGCATTAACAATGCCGTGTTCACTGATGTGGAGATGCTGCAAGACAACATCGAGGCGGTGACGAACCATATTCGACAGAAATATGAGCGCCAAGAGGTTGCCGACATCGGACGTCGTGTGCTGCATTTCCTGAAAGCCGACACAGGGAAGACATACGTTGTTGAAGCGGGAAAATACTGGCGTGTGATGGATTTCATTTCCGACAGCTATACCTATGAGGCCGTCACGCCAGAGTATGCCTATTATGCTGGTCGCTCGTTTGGTGATTTTGAGTCGCTGCTGAGCGATTTGGAGGCACCGATAGGAGAGATCATCCCTGATTTCCATAACATCGAATTCCGATTGCAACAATTGGACGAAGCCATCACTGAGGATAAGGTGAGGCGCATGAAAGACCCTGAGGTGCGGACTTATGCGAACAAAATCAAGGCAGTGGCGGACGAGATGTGCTTAGGCGAAAGGCTCTATCGTGAAGGCAAATTGCCGAAACGCATTTGCCATTGCGACACGAAGGTGAACAACATGCTTTTCGACAAGGACGGCAACGTACTCTGTGTCATCGATTTGGATACTGTCATGCCGAGTTTCGTCTTCTCCGATTTCGGTGACTTTCTACGTTCTGCCGCCAACACGGGTGCCGAGGACGACCCGAATTTGGGCAACATCCATTTCAACATGGAGATTTTCAAATCATTTGCGAAAGGCTATTTGGAAGGCACAAAATCGTTTTTGCTGCCGATAGAGAAGGAGAACCTGCCATATGCTGCCACCTTGTTCCCTTACATGCAGACGGTGCGATTCTTCGCAGACTACATCAACGGTGACACCTATTATAAAATAAGGTATCCCGAACACAATATGGTGCGCACGCGTGCCCAATGGAAATTGTATGAGGAGGCAGTGGCACATTTAAACGAGATGAAACAGGCATTGGCGTTGTGAGACGCGATATCGCGTCTTTGATGACATGTCTGCATTTTTTGAGATGCGATAAAGCGTCGTTTCTACAGGATTAATGGTATTTGTATTGCACGTATTTTCTTGGCAATGATGCGTTTTTCCCTGTCAAGGACATAAATCTGCGGTTGGGCCTCGATGTCGTAGGTGTCGAAAATGGCCAGGAGTTCCGGAAGATTGGCCGTTGAATCCATGTTCAAGTCGATGGGTAGTACCTTGATTTCTTGCAGCGTTGCGCAGACCGAATCCAAATCCTGCTTTTCCTCCATGCATACCTCGCAGCTGTGGTCGTAGAAAAACAGCACCGTGTATGCGCTTTCAACGGATGGCAAGACAAGAGTGTCGCCAAGTCGGATATCGGGGGCGACGTTGAACAGCGCCAGACGCCTCAATCGCTCTGCTTTTTCTCGGATCATGGCGAGATTGGAGGCATCCAAATCCTTGATTTCCAATTTTGAGAAGTATTGGTCATACAGCCAAACGAACACTTGGTCTTGGCCCATGTATTCGGGATGGCGGTATTTCTCCAAGAGATGCCAAAGGACGAAGTCGCGAAGGTCGGCGTTGAAGCTTGTTCTCTTTACCAATCGGTCGATTTCAGTCGTGATGGAATCGGGGAGGGGGGCAACCATTTTGTCAAAATAGAAATCCAATTGAGCGGCCAACACTGGATTCTCGTCTGTTGGTCCGTCAAAGTCCTCAATGCCGTCCCAGAAATGGGAATTTTGGGCAAGACCGAGGCTGGAGACTAACAAAAACAGGATGAGCATTTTTGATTTCATGGTGCAAAAATAAAAACAATTCCTAAATTTGCAGCGGAATACATTGTGGAGTCATGGAAATATGTCACAAAACCTACAAAACATGCAAAACCTTTATTAGAGGTGAGGCGGCACCCAACTGGGATGCCGCAGGAAAACGTGCCAGTTGGCCGTTTTTCCACGTTGCTCTAAAGATATTTGTTTTGTTGGGTTTTGTGTGTTTTGTGATTACTGATTCTGCTACTGCTCAGAACGATTACGTCCGCATCGCCTTCTGGAACATGGAGAACTTCTTCGACCCATACGTGGACAGCACCAAGACCTACAACGCCTTCACTGAGGACGGCATGCAGCATTGGACGAAGAGCCGCTTTTACCGCAAGCGCAACAACATGTACAAGGCCATTTTGGCGATGTCGGAAAACCGACCTTTGGGCATCTTGGGTATGTGCGAGGTGGAGAATGAGTATGTTTTAAGTGCACTTTTTGATCAAACACCTTTGAAAAAACACAACTACCGCTGGGTGCATTACGAAGGTCCCGACAAGCGTGGCATCGACCCGGCCATCGTGTATTCCTTGGACCATTTCCAGTTGGTGGAGAGCGTGGTGATTCCTTATTATAATCCTGAGGACACGGCGTATCATTCGAGGGATATCCTTTATGCAAAGTTCGTTGCAGTGAGTCCTAATGACGCGGGAGATCGCGGATCCTTGTCCGCGATGACTCCCTATGGTGAAACGTCACCCAAAGGAGTCATTGCGGGCGAGACCCGCAATCTCCTTCACGTAAGGGATACGCTTCATGTCTTCGTCAACCACTGGCCATCAAGATACAGTGGCGAACTTGAGACGGTAGGTTCGCGCTCTTGCTCGGCGGCGATTCTTCGCGCCAAGGTCGACTCTATCGTGGCCGCTGCGCCCGAAGGTTATCACCCCAAAGTCATTATGATGGGCGACTTGAACGACTGTCCCACCGACCCAAGCGTCTACGACGTGCTGCGAGCGCGTCACCTCGGCGAAATGGAGGAGGGATGCTTCATCAACCTTTTTGGCAGAAACGATGGTCTCGGTTTTGAAGGCACCTTGAAGCATCAGGCAGATTGGCAAATTTTTGACCAGATTATCGTCACCGATGGCGTGCTGAACGATAGGGAAGGCCTTCATTATCAAGAAGGCAGCGCCCGTATCTTCCATGCCGACTTCATGCTGGAGGACGACGATGCCTATCACGGCAAGAAACTCTTCCGCACCTACATTGGTCCACGCTACTTTGGCGGCTTCAGCGATCACCTCCCAGTCTACATAGACTTGATCCGTAATAACCCATGATGTGACCATTCCTCATTCCCCATTTCACATTCCTCATTCCTCATTTCACATTTCACATTCCCCATTTCACATTTCACATTTCCCATTTCCCATTCCCCATTCATCATTCATCATTCAAAAAAAATCCCTACTTTTGCGGCCGATTTCAAAACTGCGCACGTTATGTGGGTCATCCTTTCTTTGATTTCAGCCTTCTTGTTAGGCTTCTACGACATCTTCAAGAAACAGACCGTCGTCAATAACTCCATCATCCCCGTCCTTTTTTATAGCACCATGATTAGCGGTCTCATGTTTGTGCCGTTCGTGTTGCTGTCGCAATTCAAGCCTCACGTCTTCGTTGGCGACTTCATGTCGAAGCTCTTCATTGAGCCGTTGACAGCCCGCCAGCACTTGTTGGTGTTAGGCAAGACTGCCCTTATCCTCTGCTCGTGGATGTTCAGCTATTCGGCCATGAAGCATCTGCCTATCACTGTCGTGGGGCCTGTCAACCAGCTGCGCCCCGCCATCTCCGTGGTCCTGCTTTTCTTGATTTTCCAAGAGAAGCTTACTGTATTGCAATGGGTTGGAGTGATATTGGCCATTGTGTCGTTCTATCTGATGAACCGTTCCGGTAAGTTGGAAGGCATACATTTCAAGTCGAACAAATGGGTCTATATGCTGTTGGGTTCGGCTATCCTTGTGGCTTTGAGCGGTGTCTATGACAAGTTCCTGCTTAGCAAGGAGAACATCTCGCCCGCTACCATCCAGGCTTGGTACACCATCTACGACTTCCTTATGATGGCCGTGATGTTTTTCCTTATTTGGCTGCCCAAGCGAAAGGAACAACCCTTCGAGTGGCGTTGGGGCATCGTGGCCATGGCGGTCTTCGTCACTGTGGCCGACGTTATCTATCTTACCGGCCTGAAGCAGGATGCTGCCGTGGTGGTACTCATCCCGCTTATTCTCTATGGTGTACGCCTCGTCGTGTCGTTCATCTACGGCATCTTCGGTTTCAAGGAGAAGAACATCCGCAGCAAGATTATCCCCCTTCTGATGGTCTTGGCGGCTTTGGTGTGCCTGTGCGTGTGACACAGCCTGAGTGTTGGTGCTTGCATGCTTTTTTGTGAAACCAACATGTTTTTGTAACACGTTGGTTTTTATAGTGATGGTGCTGTTTTTGAAAAATACCCCAATAAATAGCATTGAAAATTGATTATTAATGCCTACTTTTGCAGGCTTTATGAGACCATTATTAATACTTGTTGAAAACTTATTTAACAAATGAATAAAGAGAATAACAGTGTATTTAATGCTAGCAGAATGAATGCAAGGAAAGTTTTTTTCAAATGCAGAATAGGTATGCTTGGCATACTTTTGTGTTTGGGTATGGTCGTGATGGCCAATGGAAAAAACAATTATGGACGTGATGAGGCGTGTGACAAGCCTCAGGTAGCCTACAATAACGGTAAAGTCGTGTTGACTTGTGGCATGGAAGGCGCCACCATCCATTACACCACTGATGGCAGTACCCCAACGGCAAGCAGTCCTGAGTACAATGGCCCTATCACGGTGACTACTGATGTGATCCAGGCCGTGGCGGTGAAAAGTGGCATGTCTGATTCCGACATTGCTTTGTTCAAGCGTGTCAGTTCAGGAGACGAAATCACCGACATGACGGGGTTCTATTTGTTGAAGGAAGGTTTTACGCCTTCATCCGAACCCATCACTGGATTTTCTGGTACGTTGGACGGTGACTTTCATACCATTTCAGGCCTAAACCACCCGCTGTTCGATGTGGTTGACGGTGGTGTGGTGCGCAATGTTATTCTTGCCGAAGTGAACATTTCGGGGCATGAGGGCAATACGGGTGCCATCGCCTGCGAAATCAACGGAGGCACATGTATATACAACTGTGGCATCCTCAGCGGCGAAGTGGGAGGTACTGGCGACACGGGTGGCATTGTGGGATTGCTCGCGGCCACCACGGTTCAGACTATCCCAGATGGTTTTATGCCTACCCGCGTCATCAATTGCTACAGTTTTGCGGATATTACCTCAGCAGGCGTATATGCGGCAGGCATTGTGGGAAACAATTCGAGAGGTTCAACCTCACAACTTTCTAACGGTAGGTACAATAATCTAAGAACAGCAGTGGTGAACTGCATGTTCTATGGCGATGTCCTTGCTGGTACTAACAAGGCTCCTGTTTATGGCAACAAAGGTTTGCAAAATAGCACTAATGGCATCAATAATTACAACTATTTCATGGTTTCCGCTACTCTTGATGACCAATTCGCGAATATCAATCAGTACAATTGTTCTTGGCCTGTTGAGGAGCGGTTCTTGACCCGTTTCGAGTATTACCGTAATATCCTTAATAGTAACCGTCGCTTGTGCACATGGTGGATTACGCAAAAACAGTATGCCGATCAGACAGATAGCGACCTTAATCTCATGGCCAAATGGGTGCTTGACCCGAGCATTGCGCCTTATCCCATTCTGAAGCCTTGGGGTAAGTATCCTTCAGTTATTAATGTGGACCAAAACATGGTGTGGGATACGGCAAGCCATACATGGAAAAGTCGCGACAACGCTTTGCCATTCCAAGGCAAGAAGAAGGGCACACTATCGGTTACCGTGAAGGCTGGCTCCCACAATAATAATGCACAGGTGGTTTTGACCCTTCCCATTTTAGACATGGACACTTTGCACCATGATTTCGGTTATGCTAAAGTGCAGTTACCTTATTATAATGAGCAGTTTGGTAACCCTAATGCCACGACCCATGCAGAAAAATATGGTAACAACTATACCGATAAGGTAGTGACAGGTTGGAAGATTACCTCGGTGATAGGTGGCACACAAGGCACTTTTGTAGAAGACTGGGAGAGTGGTTACAATTTTGCAGACCGCTATTGCACTGACAAGGATCTTTACGCTGTTAGTGGTCGTGTGTTTGCCCAAGGTGGCTATTACTATGTCCCAGAAGGCGTTGAGGCAATTACCATTGAGGCCTATTGGGGCAATGCCGTATATTTGCGCAATAAAGGCCATTTCATTGACCGTGTGAATTTGGGTGATAATGACTTTGGACCAGCGGGCACGTATCCTACGACATTTAACGGTTATCCTGTGTATGATGATATCAAGACTGCTATCAATAACGGCTTGGAATTAGAGGGCTCAGGGGACGTGACGGTTTACGACCAAGCCTTGGTGCTGGTTGGCAATTTGCAGCATAGGAATGGCGGAACGGTTAACATTCTTGGTTGGACAAATGGAAATGGAAACGAAGAATTCGCAACCCATAATAGGCCTTTCACCATCACAAGTGTCGACCTTGACTTTGACAACGAGCCCGACTATTGTTTTGAATGGCAGTTTGGTTTAAGAACTACTCGTTTGAATCTTCATCCCATACGATTTGATTTTTTGCCGGTACCCACCTTGGGTATGGCCATTCGAAAGGATGCCACCTTGCAGGCTATTGGCGCGTTTGCGCCACGCGGCCATTTTGAGATTACGGAAACTGCATTTATGCATATCGGTCAGTTTGAGTATGACACACGTAACAACTATCGTAAGGAAGAGGCGCCCGTGATTCTGAATGGTGGTGAGTTTGAACAATTCGTATCTTCGAATGAATGGAATTCTACATCAGTTCCCATTAATCGTACTAAGTATTTCATTTTGGGCGGCCACTTTTGGTTGAAGGAATTCACGCCGGGAAAACACGGTGACGCGAATGCGGCTACCCGACATTGCGCAGTCAGTGTTTTGGGCGGTGAATATGAACGCTTCTGCCTTTCAGGTGTGTTTCTCTCCAACGATCAAGTACATAACCTCCCCGACAATCCTCATTGCTACACCAATGGTGGAAAGTTTGGTGTCATGTCTGGTGCGGGCATGGAAGACATTGACGGCGATGTCACTTTTAAGATTGACCATTCTCTGATTGGTGAGTTCTATGGTGGCGGCCTCAATGCAGCAAGACCTGTTACGGGTAGTATTGACGTCACCATCAATAACAGCATTGTTGGCAAATACTGTGGCGGTCCCTTTACTGGCGACATGAGTAAACTTACTACGGTGACCACTGTGGCCGACAGTACCATTTTTGGACAATTCTATGGCGGCGGCAACGGTGGCACCAACTTAAACCGCAACCGCCTATATAACTATAGTGAGGCAACTCCAGCTTACATCACTGAAACCAATTGGAGAGGGGCTGGAAAGTTCAATGATTTTACTCCTCTTAAATATGTTGATTCCGTTGCTGGATACCAAGCCCAGTTTGAGTTTGAGTTGATTGACATTAGTACTGGATCGATGAATTGGGCTGTGATGCGAACCTACCGTCACGAGGCTCAGTTTACGGCCACTGAGGTAAGGAATGTTACTTCTACCTTGACCAATTGCACGGTATTGCAGGACTTTTACGGAGGCGGTAACCTCGGTAAGGTGACAGGGGATGTGACTTCTACTTTGCTCAATACTACCATTTTGGGTTCTGCCTATGGTGGAGGCAACTCAAGCGATGTGCCCTCGTTCCCCATTCACGACAAAGCGACAGTTGTGTTCCCATGGCGCGATGGGGCTAGCATCAACCATGCTGGTTCTTTGGATTATGTGAGAGACAATGGTGAAATCAGATACTACAAATGGATCCATGACCTTCCTGAGGGCGTCACAGCGAGCACTACAAATCCTGCTTTCGAATACGAAGGGGAATGGTACTGTTATACTGAGAAGGATATGACAGACCTTGGCAGTGTGAGTGGCAATACCATACTGAACGTCAATGGCAATACCAAGATTTATGGCACTCGCGAGGTGGAGGATGGCGGCAATTCGCTGACTTTCTACGATGGCGCTGCTTTTGGCGGCGGCAACGAAAGCCCCGTGTTCGGCAACTCTACGGTCACTGTTGACGGTGATGATGATATCTTGGTGAGCAACATCTATGGCGGTGGAAACGTCGCCGCTACGGGAGGCAGCTCCAATGTCGTTGTGAAGAACGGTACTGTCGGCGTGATGAATGAGCATAATGTGCCTTATGTGGGTTCGGGCAATGTGTTTGGTGGCGGTAAAGGCTTGTTTGAGGACGAGAATGCCGGCCATGTTGGTGTCAACTCCAATGTCCTTATTGAGGGAGGTCATGTGCTTAGGTGCGTTTATGGCGGTTCTGAGTATGGCAATGTAGGCGAGACAACCACTGAGAACGGATTGATCATACCTATAGATGACACTGGCATTTCTACCGTAACCATCAATGGAGGATCGGTTGGCGTTGAGCGTTCGGTCGATTCAATCATTAGAGTGCAATATGGCAATGTGTTTGGTGGCGGCAAGGGTAATTTGGATTACTCCTTCAATATGAGAACCAATGTCAACAAGGCTTACGTCAACATTAATGGCGGCACAATCTACGGCAGTGTGTTTGGTGGTGGTGAGGAAGGTCACGTGCTTGGCGATGTCCTCTTGAATGTCACCAATGGCCGTATCGGCACCTATGGTTACACGGACTACGACGGTAGCGTTTTTGGAGGTGGTTTGGGTAGCAACACCATCGCCCTGACCGCAGGTACCGTAGGTGGCAATATTGAAGTCAATGTCACAGGCGGTACAATGTTAGGCTCCGTGTATGGCGGTGGCCGCTGTGGTTCGGTAGGTTTCTATTTCGCCCCTGTGGAAGACGTAGAGCATTATGGTGTCATGCAGGAAGGTGAAGGCCATGGCTATATTACCGTTAACGTCAGCGGTGGCGAAATCGGACATGGTGAGGCAGGCTCTGATATTCCCGATTATATCGGCGGCTATGTGTATGGCGGTTGCAAGGGTATTGTTGAGGCACCTTCACCCACGTCCATTGCGGAAAAGATGGCCTATGCAAAAGAGACTACCGTGAACATTTTTGAAGCGAATGGACACAGTCCTTTCATTAGAGGTTCTGTGTTCGGCGGTTCAGAGGATGGTCATATCCTCAATAACACACATGTCAACATCCTGGCTGGCCAGGTGGGTGGCACTGAGCGCGATAATTTGACCGCCGATGGCAATTCACTCCATGGAAACGTCTATGGTGGTGGCCGCGGATGGGATCAATATTATGACGAGGAGGAGGGCAAGTTGCGTTACTGCCTGACCTCAGGTCATGTCTATGGCAACACTAACGTCACTGTTGAAGGAGGTAAGATCTGTCGTAACGTGTATGGCGGTGGCAATATGTCGTCGGTGGGCCAGTATGAGATCCTGCTTGACGTCGAAGGTAACCCCATCTTGGATGAAAATGGCAACACCCAATATGAGTTGGACGACAACGGCGATCCTATTCCTGTTGCGGGTACTGGATTGGCGCAAATCGACATGACGGGAGGCATAATTGGCAACCAGAACGACGAAGGCAGAATGCATGGCAACGTGTTTGGCTCTTCGCGTGGTATGGCTGGCGCTGAATTCAAGGAATTGGGCTGCGTCCACAATACGGATGTGAAGATTGAAGGCAATGCCATTGTCAAGGGCAGTGTGTTTGGTGGAGGCGAGGACGGTCACGTGAACCAAAATACGAAAGTCACCGTAAATGGTGGAACCATCGGTGTTACCGAAGGCGACCCGTTTAAGGGTAATATTTATGGTGGTGGCCGTGGCATCGACCTTGACCCCAATGGAGAGACCAGTCCTACGGCAGGTCTTGTCAAAGGCCATACGAGAGTGTATGTCAATGGTGGCAATGTCATCAACAGCGTTTATGGCGGCGGCAACATGAGTCTGGTCGGTGAGGAGCGAGTGGTCAACATCAATGGTGGCCTGGTAAAGGTGAATGTGTTTGGTGGCAGTAAAGCCCTACCCGAAGGCCGTGTCCAGTTGGGCATGAAGACGGTCAACATGCGTGGCGGCCATGTCATGGGCAATGTCTATGGCTGCAACAACAACGCTTTGGACGGCGATCCTGACCATCCCAAAGATTGGACCTCTTTCGTCAACATCAATGGTGGCGAGATCGACGGCAACGTTTTCGGCGCAGGCTATTCTAGCCAGGTCCATGGCTCGGTTTGCGTCAATATTGGTAAGGATGCCATCCTCAATGCACCTAATAAGGAATACAATATCTATTATAAGGATTGCGGCGGTGATGAACCTCAGTATGATCCAGAAGGAGAAGGTATTGAACCGACAGTAACCAAATTGGTGATCGGCAATTCGGTGTATGGTGGCTCCGACTTCTATGGCAACAATTCCAACTCCAACACTTGGACGGATTTCGTCGTTTCGGGCTACAGCAACATCTATATTGACGGAACGGGTTACGATACACAAAACCAAGGTTCGAATACTGAAATGACGATTTCAGGAGGCTTGTTTGGCAGTAGTACCCACTGCGAGTCGGGTGCCGAAGGACGTCATATCCTGCTGAAGTCATACGGTCACCGTGATGACGATGGTGCCAATACTGAACTTACCCATGCCACTCGAACCTTGAAAACCATCCAGCGTTGCGGCAACTTGGTGATTGACCATTCCAATGTCAATTTCAGCGGTATGAACGACATCAGCGGTAGTGGAAAACGCCAATATGCCGTGTTCAAGGTTGACACGACTTTGTATATGGCCAATGCTAGCGGCTTTGTGTTGGGTTCGCCTAGCGTCCCAGCGTATATGGATTCTATCCGCAAGGTGCGCAGCGTGCATCTGAAACAATCCAACTATTCTGTGTATGATGTGCCTTTCTATGGCATGCTTGACGACTATTGGGAGTGGATTGGCATCAAGGATTCAGAGCAAACGGCTCACTTGTACTATACTTCCAACCCCTCGACGCCTTTGACCTACGCTCAAGAGAATGTCCTGGTCTTCAAGGGCGACTCAAGACTTTGGGTGAGGTATCATCGCAAAGAAAAGCAAGGTGACAACTGGGTTGACATGGGCCAATATTATGGCGAACTGGAAGGTTTCTTCCGTATGAGAAGCCCGCTCCAACCTTGGGGTACCGAGAGCTTTGCTTACGCTCGTCCCAAGATTTTGGGAGACAATGTTGAAAACGAAGTCGACGGTGGCTTCTTGAGCTACAACTCGCCTTACAATTTCTTCACTGATGAGGGCGAAACGTTCACCAATACGAAACAGTATCCTTACACGAATGTGCTGCAGTTCTTCAAAGGCGACCGTATGGATTATCGCGAATGGGTGATTCGTGAGTTCGGAGGACGACGCTGGTATGTTGATGGCACAAGAGGTTGGGGAAGAGACGATATGTCGAAGACCGATGGTTGGGGACTTTATCCTGACAAGCCTAAAAAGACGGTCTCAGGAGCTGTGACAACGGGCAATTACGGAGGCATCTGTTCGGAGATCTTAAGCGATGAAAGCCTGAATTATAACTACCAAAACGACATTATCTATGTAGTGGGTGCTTTGTCTGCAGAAGACGAAAATGCCTTGATTCAAGGTGGAACGATGGAAGTGGAAGGTGAGACACAGACCTATCCGTTAAAGCTCTATCGCTATCCTGGTGGACATCCATTGAGTTGGGCAGGACAGCATGAAAGTGAATCTTATTATGACCTTGGCGATGGAACGAATGGTCCGGGAGCCAACTATGGGGCTATGCTTGTCGTCCAAGATGATAAAGAGATAGTTTTGGATAATGTGCAGATGGACGGTCTGTATGGCCATGTCAAAGGAGACGATACCTATTTCTTGATTCCGGGAACCAACTATCCTGATCCCGAATTGGAACCCTATCCAGTGGGGACTGATCCTTCAACGCTTGATGTACCTGCCTTTGACCAATTAAGAGTGTCTGAACCGTTGATTGTGACTCATGCAAATTCGAAGCTGACCTTGAACGGTTCGGCGATGAATGGAACGGGTGTCACCAAGTTTGGAACAGTCCTGGAACGTGGCTATAACAATACTAACGCGGATGTGTGGTACACCGATGCCGATTACGATGACAATGGTGAAGTCACGCATCATGGCGGCGGTATCTACGTGAATCCTACGGCTACGGTTAATGTTGAGAATGTTGTGACTATTGATGGCAACATGCAGAACCTGCAAATTGGAACTGATGCCGAAGCCATTCAATCTAATGTCTATCTGCCTACATTCGACAAACACATTAATATAATAGGAGAGGATCCCCTTGATGAAGCGACACGTATTGGTGTCACCAGTCCCATTAGGAACACGGCCTCTCATTATGTCCACAACACCTTCTCGCCTGTGGCCGTGGCCTTGACCCCGGAACAAGCTGAGTCGGCCTGGAACCGCAACAACTTCCATGATGACCTGAATTGGTTCTTCTCGAACGAGAGTTTTGCTTTACCCAAGTACACGTATTATTCCACTTCTATTGCGGACTATGTGTATCCGTTGACAGACCAAAGCCAACACATCAACCACTTCGATCCTTCCACGACCTTGTTCTTCGGTTGGACGTGGAACAATGTGGTGAGAAGTGCGCCGCAAGACTTCTCACTCGATGCTATTGATTCGTCTTATGATTTGGCTTGGCTCATCAGTCTGGTGAATGGTAGCAATCGCCAGACTCCGTCAAGTGATTTTTCAAATACAACGATTAAGCAGACGGGTGATGCCGACTTGCAGATGTATGTGTGGGTGCCTATCGGTGCGCAAAAGACGGGTTCGTCCAGTTTTGCCGGAACCTACGATGGACAAGGACATCTGATTGAGAATTTGGATATCGCATATATTGGTGAAGGCGACCGCAAGTACGAACGAAGCAATTATGGCTTGTTCGGTAGCGTTAATGGCGGTGTCATCGACCGCACGTTTGTCACAAGCGGTTACATCCGTCCTGTAGGCGCTGCCAACATTGGTGGTTTGGTAGGCACCATGGACGGCAGTTCGGCCATGATCTCGAACAGTGAAGCGTCTGTCGACATCTACAGTCCCAGCAAAGAGAATTCAGAGAATGCCTCTGGTGGTTTGGTGGGTAATATGATGGATGGCGAAATCCATTCTTCCATGGCCATGCCGGTCATCCATGCCAATATGTATTATTCCATCGGTGGCTTAGTGGGTCGTACCATAGGTGGTGGACAAGGCGGAAGCGCCAGGAAACCGAAGATCAACAACTCGTTTGCCAATGTCAAATTTGATGTGGCGAGCACGGCTTCTGTTACGGTTGGCGGTTTGATAGGTATCAATTATGGTGCAGATATGGAGAACTGCTATTTGCATCTGCAAAACAATGGCGATGCTGGACTTACCAACTCCAATTTCGCTTTGTTGGCAGGCCTTAACAACGGCGGAAAAATCAAGAACTCCTATGCGTATGTGGCGTACGATTATCCCTTCACAAGGGTGATGGGTAGTGGTAGCGACCCCAACGTCAGCGATTGCTACAAGTACAATTCAACCATGGATGCCGACAACTTGGGTTATATGTACTTCGATAACGTGGTGACCGTTAATGATAAGAAAGTGCCCATGTTTAGATTGCTGAACAAGTGGGTGAAGAGTGCCAATAGCAGCGAGAGCAAATATTCATCCTGGTGCCGTCCGGCCATTGCCGAAATCAACGGCGACCTGCCAGTGCTGCTTTTAAGCAACGAAAGCGAAGGCAAACCAGGCAATGGAGATTTCCGCAGTATGGCAACCCTTAAGGGTGGTTATCCGCAGATGGGCGCTTTCCCGGTCAGCGATGACAATAATCCCTATGTTGTGCTGCAATATGGCGGTCCTGTTCGAGATTCCGACAGTGAGCTTGACGCTATGGTGGCAAGGTTAGGCAACTATGAGAATGCAACCATCAAGGATTACCTATATGTGTATGGAGATATTAGCCAAGAAGTGTCTGCTGCTGTTTCCGATAGCAAGATTGGCAAGGTGAGCATCCATGAGGACGCCTCGATACAACACCCTGGAACCTTGTCAGGATTTGAAAACACGTATGTGGGTATCACCTTTGACAATTCGTATGGACATGCGTATTCGACACCTGGCATCAACCATTCCCTGTATGGCGAGGGGCCGTTCCTCTTGCCTCGCGACTGGCATATTTTCTCCTCACCGCTGCAAGAAGCGCCTTTGGGGTTCGATTATCAAGGCCATAATGTCGATTCATACAGCAATTCAGACCATAGTGACGCAGATCACTACAACAATCCATGGATGAGCATGAATCTAGAGTTCTCATGGCTCAATGGAGGCCAAAATGGCAATGCGCGCTATTGGATGAAAGGTTGGGAGAACAGTCTGAGCCAACAGGGTCACGAAACAGATGCAACTGGAAGCAACTGGGTGGATGGCTACTTCCCGAGCCGTGTGGCCAGCGCTGGCACTAATGTCACCGGATTCGAGTTTGGACAAGGCTGGATTGATGAGACCAACTCCAACTACAACTCTGATGAAATCAATTGCTTCCCCTATGGCATGGACCTTTATACTTGGAGCGAACCGAACTACCACTGGATCAATTTCAAGCGTAATGGACCTAACCATTGGTTCAGTGTAGCAAACGCCGCTACGGGCCATCATGACCATCTCGACTATAAGCCCGTGGAGGGGGACGGTAGATTCACTAAAAATGTCAATGAGGAGATTTTGATACCCGGTAGGGGATACATGATGTCCATTAGCGATACTACCTTCATGCAAAGCCATGGCAAATTGAACAATAATGAGCAAAGCATCTATCTGACTAAGAAATCAAAGATTTTGAGCGGTTGGAATTTGGTGGGCAATCCCTATCATGCCTATCTCGACTTTAATGAATTGGCCAAGGAGAATGGCGATGTGTTGGACCAGAAGGACGGCAACGCTTTCTATGTGGTTTACGATGCTGACAACTATGAGAGTGATGCATACGTTTACTATCCTATGACGGGTTCGGAAGGTGGCGCTTATGCAGGCCAGTTCCTGCATCCTCACCAAGGCTTCTATGTACAGGCCAAGTCAGAAGGCAATCTCAAGTTTAATGAGGACATGACGGTCACCCGACAATCCCTTGATTTGAATAACGGAGAGTTTGATGGCCACTTCCGTGATTGGAAGCCCAAGTATCCTCTCTTGAACATGTATCTGAGCAGCGAGAATGGTTGTTCGGATGTGACTGTGGTCGAGTTTGAACGTCCGGAATGGGGCGGCGCTCGCAAGTTGAAGGAATTGCGTATGGGCGATGGCATTTTCTATGCCCAACACGAAGATGCGCACTATGCGGCACTCTTCGTCAAAAACGGTGCAGAGCGCGTTCCGCTGTGGTTCGAGGCAATGGATGACGACGTGTTCACTATCCGTTGGGAGAAAGTTAACGGTGACTTCCATAGCCTGTATCTTGTCGACAACATGACAGGTGTGCGTTACGACATGATCCAGAACGATACCTATACCTTCCAAGGTCACAAGGGAGACTATCCTTCGCGATTCTATATCACGTTCAGTGTGACCGATGTCGAAGAACTTGAAAACGACACTGACAACAGTTTTGCTTTCTTCGATGGTTCGCAATGGGTTGTTACCGGTAGCGGAGAACTGGAACTTATCGATTTGCAAGGTCGCATCTTGAGTCGAATGAGAGTGAATGGAGGCCAAAGCAGGGTTAGTATCCCCAATGTGGCAAGCGGTTTGTATCTGATTCGTCTGACCAATGGTCAAGAAACCAAAATTCAAAAAATCATTGTAAATGAAAAATAGAATGATGAAAAGAATATTGATATTTGTTGTGATGTTGTCTTTCTCGATGGCATCATGGGCACAGGTTTTTATTCTGGATGACGAGTTTGAAGGCACGTTGCGTGAAGGACAGTCTAGTTCTGAGTTGTTGGTGCCTATTCAAGGCCAACAAGTAGACCAGTATGCGCCTCTTGGAGAAGGGGCGCTGCTGCTGGGCTGCTTGGGAGGTGCCTATCTCTTGAGTAAGCGTAGAAGAAAGATTGAATAATTCAGTGTTTTCGTTGCGAAAAAGTTTGCATAAATAGATTTTTTCTATATTTGCAACTTTATTGAAACGAGAATACTTTGGATATGGAAATCAAAAGAGTGTTTGATCTTCTCGACAACTATGTGGAGAAGTATCCCAACCAGCAGGTGGCCCTTGCTGGCAAAAAGAACGGACAATGGGTAAACTACAGTTCCCAGTCCTACAAGGAACATTCCGATACTTTGAGCTATGCTCTCATTGAGTTGGGCATCGAAAAAGGCGACAAGGTGGCGATGATTCTCACCAACCGTCCCGAATGGAACATGCTCGACATGGCTATCAGCCAGGTGGGCGCCATCACCGTGCCTGTCTATCCTACCATCAGCGAAGAGGATTACCGCTACATCCTTCACGACTGCGATGCCAAAATGGTTGTCATCGACGGTCTTTCGGTGATGAACAAGGTGACCAACATCCTGCCGGATGCGCCTAACGTGAAGTTGGTCTATACCATGGTTGACCGCGAGAAATATCCTTATTTCGACCAGTTGCTCCAACTTGGCAAGGACCATCCTCATGCTGAGGAACTGGCCGCCCGCAAGGCTGCCATCGACGAGATGGAGTGCGCCACCATCATCTACACCTCTGGCACTACGGGAACGCCCAAAGGCGTGATGCTCTCGCACCACAATCTGATGAACCAGTTCCCGAATTTCCACTACACTATCAGCGATACGTCGAATAAGGCCTTCAGTTTCCTTCCCGTTTGCCATGCTTATGAACGGGCGCTCAACTATTGCTACCAGTATCGTGGCATGTCTATCTACTATGCAGAGAGTTTGGGCACTATTGCCAGCGACATGCGTGAGGTGCATCCCACGATGATGTGTGCTGTGCCTCGTGTGCTTGAACGTTTCTACGACGCCATCTTGCAGTCGGGCAAGAAGCAGAAAGGCATCAAGAAGCGCATCTTCTTCTGGGCGGTGCGCCTCGGCGAGCGCTACAAGATTGACTCAGTCAGTCGCCACTGGTTCTATGATTGGAAATTGGGTATAGCCGACAAGTTGGTGTACGCCAAGATTCGGCAGGGCATCGGCGCCGACAATTTCGACATCATCGTTTCGGGTGCCGCCGCCATCTCGCAGAAGATTGCTGGCTTTTTTTCTGCCATCAAGATGCCTGTTTTTGAGGGTTATGGTCTCACTGAGACTTCTCCTGTCATCGCCGTCAGCAACCGCAACCCGCATGGACGCGAGGTGGGCTATGTCGGACAACCGCTGCCTGGCACTGAGGTGAAGATTGCTGAGAATGGTGAGATTTGCTGCCGCGGCCATAACGTGATGATGGGTTATTACAAACATCCCGAACTCACCAAGGAGGTCATCGACGAAGAGGGCTGGTTCCATACCGGCGACATGGGCGAGATTGACCAATACAATCGCCTGCGCATCACGGGCCGCATCAAGAGCCTCTTCAAGACCTCAGGCGGCAAATACATCAACCCCGATGTCATCGAGGCCAAGTTCTGCGCCTCTAAGCTAATAGAAAACATCCTTGTGGTGGGCGAGAACCAGAAGTTTGCTGGCGCCCTCATTATTCCGAGTTTTGCTGACCTCAAGGCGTGGTGCAATGAGGAGAAGATCCCTTACACCACCAACGAGGAGATGATTCAAAACGCAGAGGTGCTCAAGCGCTTTGCCAAGGAAGTGAACGAACTGAACAAGGGCTTGGGCGAGACCGAGAAGATCAAGAAGCAAGTGCTGCTCGCTGACGAATGGAGCATTGCCAACGGCTTGTTGACGCCGACGCTTAAGGTCAAGCGTAAGATCCTCATCGCGAAATACAAGGACATCATCGATAAGATGTTCGAATAATAATTGTAGAGACGGTGCATGCACCGTCTCTGCCTGAAACACCAATGACCGCCCCAACCCAGTGTTGGAGCGGCCATTGGTGTTTTTTACCGATCCCTTGACAATTTGTCGTTTTTGTCCTATCTTTGTAGCGATAAAAAAAAACATTGCGCGCATTGTGCTTGAAAAAGAACTTGAATTGCATATTAACTAATTAAACTAATAATCATGAAAACAGCATTATTTACTCTATTAATTGTGCTGGCCTTCCCAGGCATGGCATTGGCTCAAGATGTATACACTGCGAGTTTTAATTACAACGATGTAGGCACTGAAAACTCCTCTGTCTTCAAGAACGGAGAACTGCTTTATTCTCAAGGTGATGACCCCTCTTTTTATCACAATTCCTATGACGTGCTTTGTCTGGATGGCAATGTGTATTGGGTGGATTATTATTACAATACGAATACGGGTGAAGAACACGGCAATGTCTACAAAAATGCCAATCCTTATCTGGTGAATGAAGATGGGACATGCGTCTATGCATTGTTTACCGATGGCACTGATGTCTATGCCGCTGGTTATAAGATCGTCAACACGGTCAAAACACCTGCAGTCTGGAAGGGCTCTTCATCTACTCCATTCATCCTATTCGACACTGGAGGCAACGAAGGCGAGATAGAGAAGGCGCTCATTGTTGATGGTATTGTCTACGCCTGTGGGCAGAAGTTTAACGGCAATGGCTACGAAGGCGTTGTGTGGGATTCAGACAATGGAGAACTTTTTAACTTTGGCGAACGTAACTACGCCGATGACATTACTGTGTACAATGGCAGTGTTTATACTATAGTCAACCAAAGATCAGACGATTGGAAGGCATCGGTGTATTGCGATTCCTACGAGTTTTACGAATTGACGGATTATGGAGGAGCCTATGCCCTTAGCATGGACGCGGGTGATCTTTATATCTATGGGGATGACCACAATGTTCACACAGTGTGGAAAAACGATCAAGTTTTATATTCGCATCCGGAACTGAATGATTATCCTGTTGATATTGTGTCCAATAGTCAAGGTGTTTATTATTTGACAAGCCATTCGACATATAAAGACGGCCACGGCCAATATGTCTGCAAATATAACAGTGCCATGTTCGTCGATGTTGATTGTAAGAACTATACCGCTCGTAACCTGCCTTATTATGAGAGTTTCGAGACTGGAACAACGGATTGGGAATGTTGGGCTCAAATGGATTTCGACCACCAAAATGGTGGCTATGCTTCCTATTGGCAAAGGATGGGTCAGGATGGCGCCGTTAGTCCAGCTGCAGATGACTATTGCGCCGTGCATAGATTCAACAGCGACTATAATCAAGATGGTTGGCTAACCACTCCGCTCATCAGCATTCCTGCAGGCGGCAGTGTCACGATGTCATTCAAGACCTATGAACGGTATTCCAGCGACTATGGTTATGAAGGCGTTTGGGTGATTGAAGGCGGACATAAAGCCAGTGCTGAAGTATGGACACAAACCGAGCCTTCGGATGAATGGAAGACGGTTACCATCGACCTCTCTGCCTATCAGGGAACGGATGTTGAAATCGATTTCAGATACAGCGGCGCAAACGCCCACAGTTGGTACATCGACGATATCATGATTGTTTCGGATTATCAACCTTGTCCGCCCGTCACCGCTCCTTATGTCGAGCATTTCGACACGGGTTTGGGCGAATGCATGTATGTCTTGGATGCCGACCATGACGGAACCTGTTGGCTATGGAATGCCATGTATCAGGCAGCCATCCATCCTCGTGGGGTAAACAATAGCCAAGAGGGAGGCCTGTTTACACCGAGAATTGCTCTTTCGGCAAACAAGTCGTACCAGCTGAAATTCGACTTCCGTACGATATTGCCCAAGGGTGAATCGTGGAAAACGGTGGAGTACAGCGTTTGGATGGTGGTGGACGGTAATGGCCTCAACAATCTTGAAGATTTTAACGAGATATGGAGAAAAAACTTCATCACGGAAACCAATGAATTTGAGACCGTGACGATTGACCTCGCACCTTATTCAGGCCATACGGTACAGTTCGCTTTTTCTTACGAGGGCTTCGAAGCGTTTATGTGGCTTCTCGACAATATTGAGGTGGTGGAGAAAACAGGCGTGGATGAGAACGGGAGCAATGGCCTCGCCGTTTATCCCAACCCCG
>JAEEGI010003527.1_pt1 | contig 37237 bp, 19 predicted proteins | sample 8958751 | NCBI WGS metagenome assembly JAEEGI01 (sample SAMN16246545, study PRJNA631951) | gut metagenome | biome: gut microbiome; feature: rumen; material: KS-attached | host: Bos | place: Iran: Karaj | collected 2018-10 | reverse complement strand
CAAGGGACCCTTAAATCCCGTACCACATTCCACCCTGATAGCGACTACTCGACCTTTGTTGGTTGTTACAAGCCAAAGATGAAACGGAGCACCATTACCAAAGATGGGGTAACAACAACAGAGGAGAAGATTGTATATAGTTTTGAGCCTCAGGCCTTCACCAACGCTTACGTACAGGCTTGGAAAACCAAAGATGTCGTATTCCTGATTATTGAGGAGATAAACAGAGGTAACTGCGCCCAGATATTCGGAGACTTATTCCAGTTGCTTGACCGCAAAAATGGCGAATCAGAATACCCGATTGATGCTGACTCTGCTCTTGCTGATTATCTTCAAAGTGCATTGAGTGACACTGAGCGTGATGATATTCCCGCAGAGGTAAAAAGCGGTACAAAGCTTAAACTTCCCTCAAACCTCTATATCTGGGCCACGATGAACACCAGCGACCAGAGCCTGTTTCCCATAGACTCAGCTTTCAAACGTCGTTGGGAGTGGAAGTATATCAAGATTGCTGAGGGCAGGAATGCTGACTCCAACGAATTGCTGAATTGGGTAGTCAAGTTTGATTATGAAGAAAACTTCAAAGCATACACTTTTGAGTGTAGCTGGTGGGAGTTTATCAAAGCTATCAATGAGAAGATAGCTGATGCTACCAGTTCTGACGACAAGAAGTTGGGCTATTTCTTCTGTAAGCCCTCTAAACAGGATAGCAAGGAGATAGATGCTGAGAGATTTGTTGGCAAGGTGGTGTTCTACCTCTGGAATGATGTCTTTAAGGATGAGGAGAATAGAATCTTTAAGGTGTCTGAGGACAAAAAAGAACCTTCGTTTGATGCATTCTATACTGAGAATGAAAGTGGAAAGACCGTTGCCGATACGAAGGCATTAAGGATGTTCATGCACAATGTGTTTGGAGAACATCTAGAACTTTATACTGAAACAGAAAAAGGAATAAGAAACATAGAAGAACTGCAAGCAGAATAAGAACCAATGCGTATTCTGATAGAGGAATATCCGTATCAGAGTGAAGACATCAGCGAGGAAGTGCTTGGTGAGCTGTTGTTTCACGATGCCGAGGGAAAAGTTAGCCTTGATAAGGTGGGCTATTACTTCAACCCTCGTCTGAATGATTGTGTGTTCATTTTGCCAAAGGTGTTGCTTGAAGGGGAACGCTATCACGAAAAGGTGTTTGGGCACATACCCCCCCGAAACTTGATTAACCCAGAGAAATGTGCTGAACTTAGAAAGGAAGAGTATCGGTTTATCTATAATCTTTCGGTTTGGATTTATCGAGCATTATCTGTGTTTAGAGAGCATGAATACGATCGCTATGGAGGTGAAAAGAAACGCCCTTCCATCATTCTATATGAACAGGCTCCTGTTATGGGACGGATGAAGAAACGCAAAGCAAGCACGTTTCTCGACATACTATTGGCACTACAGCAATGGAACAAGCAAAACCAGCAGTTCGTGACATTCATCGTAAAGAACATGCATGCTGGATATAACAAAATAAACTGGACGCGAACTATTGCTCATTCGCAGGCAATCATAGAACAGACGACAAGACAAACCGCACAAAGTGTAGCCTATCTGAACCCTGTGAATAAGAAACGAAAGGTGAACTTCGATGAGGAACTGCTCATCATATATTATAGCATTCTAAATCATATTCAGCAGGAATACGGCCTACCAGTCATCATCAATGTCAACTTTCCTTTGATTCGTGGAGAGAAGTTCCAAAAGTATCTTGACGGACAAGGAAAACGCAGGCTTCGTCAGATAAAATACAAATACTATTCTGACAAGGCGTTGGAATTGTGGAATCTGTGCTATGCTTTCTTTGAACAGCCACAAAGCATCAACTTGAACGTAGATCGTCGTGAGTATTTGCTAGCCAAAGACTTTCAAATAGTATTTGAAGCCATTATCGACGAGTTGATAGCAGGCGACCAAAAGCTACCTGATGGATTGAAAGACCAAGCGGACGGAAAGATAGTTGACCACATCTATCAATACCGTGTATTGACCAATAACGACAGCAAAGATGATATCTACTATATTGGTGATTCCAAATACTATAAGCGAGGAAATCAATTAGACAGTAAGTCCATCAGCAAACAGTTTACATACGCTAGAAACGTCATCCAGTGGAATCTTGACTTGTTTAATGATGGTACAAACGATGAACAAAAGGGACATGTCAAACTGCGTGACGATGTAACGGAAGGCTATAATATTATACCAAATTTCTTCATCTCTGCTCAGCAAAACGACCTTACTGCTGATGGAAAGATAGAATTGTCAAAGGACAAGAAACAATATCACCTGAACCGCCAATTTGAAAACCGACTGTTCGATCGTGACACTTATATGTTAGCTCACTATGATGTCAACTTCCTATTTGTGTTGGGACTATATGGCAGAAACAAAGAGACGGCAAAAGCGGAATGGCGATTAGAAGCAAGAAAGAAATTTCGCAAGGAGATTCAGGACATGTTGGAGAGGCACTTCTTGTTCTATGCGATGACAGCACATGAAGATGTGGAGCCGAATACCTATATCAAAGAGAATTTCCAAACGCTGTTGGGAAAAGTATTTCAGCCTTTTGAGAATCGTGGAAATCAACAATATTTCTCATTGGCACTACGAGATCCTGATAAGATTGAGCTGAAAGACAAGAAGAAAGAATTGGAACTGAAGGCTGCAATCAGAAACGAAAACGATCTTGTCATGTATCAGCTAAAACAAGCTTTCTATGTAGAGCCGTGTGCTCTTGGAGCCGCCCCTCATGGTCTATTGCCAGAGGTGCAGCCGCAGCCTCGTATGGCAATTCCCAAAAACCGACTTACTATTCATTACGTCGAAAACTATCCGGAAACTGTCTTCTTGGTCGGTGGATTCCGTAAGGAGCAAACGGCGTGGATGTTCGGACAACAAGGAGGAAAGATTGATGATGCATATAATGTGCGACTTGGTATAGACGTTGAAGGTGGCGTAAAGAGGACTGACACTTTGAGGCAGGCTAAGTTCGTGTTGTTATACGAATTCGAAAAGGAGCACGAGGGAGTCTTTAAGGCTTTCCGAGTAAAAGGTTATCGAGAAAAGACAAAGGAGGATTTGATAAAGGAAGGTTATCCGTCGCCACATCATGACAAGTACTATTGCTATATATTCGATGAAGAGGTTAATTTGGGAACATTCGATATTGAGCGTATTATATCAACTGACCGTATCAATTATTCGTCTGAGATTTATCAGAGTAGGTCAATTTCTAAAAAGTATCCAGAAGGACGTCCCATTTTCTTGAAAGGAAATGAACTTATTAGCTACAGAACAGGGTTGTGATTATAAATAATCGATTTCCCTTATCGTGAGTTCGTCGGGTTGCAGGCCACCCACACAATGAAGATAGCAGAACACCCAATTGCTGTATTCGTCGTATTCGTAGGTGAGATCTGAAATCAGCGTGTAGTGAGGAGTTTCTTGGAAACCATCGAACTCATCGCCATAGAATGTATCTTCCCTGTGTATCAGTAACTACTCAGAAAAGATAAATAAAAATGAAGGAAAAAAGCAAATTCAAAACATTTTTCGCGAAAAAGTTGTATCTTTGCAGTCAATATTTGAATAACGGATCAGTTGATCCAAAGTGTATATTTTAAAAACAAAGATTATGGAAGCATTTGGTATTTTTGGAGCATTTCTCGGATTAGTATCCATGTTGTTAGGTCTTGCATGGATTGTCTTTTGCGTAGCCCTCTTCATTAAAGTTTGGGGAATGTGTAACGACGTCAAGCAGATCTTGCATATCCTCGCCCAGAGAAGAAACGAAGGGCAATAGATGTAAATAATAGCTTTCATGTCACTACGCAAGATATACGTAGCAAGCAGCTGGCGCAGCGAATACTATACGGAGGTGGTGACCAGGCTGAGGGAGGCAGGACACGAGGTGTATGACTTCCGCAATCCGCCATCGGGTGACCCAGGCTTCAAGTGGGGTAGTGTGAGTGAGGACTATATGGAGTGGACGCCTGAGCAGTATCGTGACATGCTTCATCACCCCAAGGCCGAACGGCAGTTCCGTAACGACATCGAGGCGATGGAGGCGTGCGACACTTGTGTGCTGGTATTGCCCTGTGGACGGAGTGCCCATACGGAGGCGGGATGGTTTGCAGGCAGGGGACGGACTACAATTGCCTACATCCCCGAACGGCAGGAGCCTGAACTGATGTACAAACTGTTCTCGGGCGTTTGTTGCAGTATGGATGAATTGATAAAAACGCTTGGCTAATTGAAATCTTTTGCTTAACTTTGCAGCAGGATTAGAGGAAATGGCTGGAAAGTGGCTATACCAGTTTCTGGAGTTAAAACATAATCATGTGTATGGGAAAGATAGAAGAGTTATATCAAGAATGGCAGAACGCTCAACCGCTGAAAGAGAAATATCAGCAGCGGTTGAACAGAAAATTCATGCTGGAGTTTAACTATAACAGCAACCATATTGAGGGCAATACCTTGACGTATGGCCAGACAGAGTTGCTGTTGCTATTCGGTAAGGTGGTGGATGCTGCCAATATGAAGGATCTGGAGGATATGAAGGCCAGTAATGTAGGGCTGAATATGATGCAGGAACAGGCTGCGTCAGAATATCCTATGACAGAAACGTTCATTCGACAGTTACATCAAACAATTCTCCGTGAAGACTACACAGTCTATCGGCAGTTGCCAGGTGGACAGCAGACTTCTTATGTGGTGCATGCAGGTGTTTATAAGACTCGTCCCAATAGCGTCATTACCCGAACAGGCGAACGCTTTGAATATGCATCGCCTGAGGAAACGCCTGCCCTGATGACTGATCTCGTTTCATGGTATCAAGAGGAAGAAGAGAAAGGAGAACTGTCTTTGGCAGAACTCTGTGCTCTATTTCATTATAGGTATATCCGCATTCATCCGTTTGAAGATGGAAACGGACGTATAGCACGCTTGCTTGTGAACTTTATCCTGACTCGCCATCATTATCCTATGATTGTTGTGAAGAGTTCAGACAAGGATAATTATCTGAATGCGCTGAGCATATGTGACGGTTTTGTGGGAACAAGTCCGTCGGAGGGTGCTCATGCTGATATTTCAAAGATTGCTCCATTTGTGGCGTATATTGAAAAATGTATGGAACGGGCACTTTTGACTTGCATTAAGGCCGCAAAGGGACAGAGTATTGAAGAGGACGATGACTTCATGAAGGAACTGAAAGTGCTGGAAAGACAGAAGAAACAGGATGTTGCTGCAGAACAATCGAAGGCTAAATTCAGTGCCGATGAAGTTTGGAATGTCCTAGAATTTGTGTTCTTCCCGATAGCCAGAGAGTTCAATAAGTCCATTGATCAAACTGCTGATATTTTTAAGTTTTGTCAGACGCAGTCGTTTTGTCAAATCTCAAAAACAAAAGATTGGATTGGCGGACTTGGACTTGGAAAGGTGTTCAGAAATACAGATAATTCACAAATTATAGATTTTGTAAATCATGCGAAATCTATGTGGTATAATTGTGAACTGATGAACCCACGGCATCCTCGTGCTGTTGACTTCGAGATAAAGAGACAGTTCTATATTTCATTCTTTGACGATCACTATTTTGTGGACGGAATATTGAATAAGAACTTTCCTTATGGCACTTATCCAACAGAAGAGGAGAAGGGCGAGATTATATCTCAATTTAAGCAAAGTATATTGGCAGAGTTGAAAGACAAACTATAGAGAATGGATCTGCTGACAATACAACACCAGGATTTCACGATGTACGTTGGATGAAACAGATAGAGGTCGTTGCAGCGATTATACGCAAGGAAGATAAGATATTTGCCACTCAGCGAGGATATGGCGATTGGAAGGACTGGTGGGAGTTTCCTGGCGGGAAGATGGAGGCTGGGGAAACACCGGAGGAAGCGCTGAAGCGGGAAATTCGTGAGGAACTGTCGACGGTGATTAACGTGGATGAATTCCTCTGTACGGTGGAGTATGATTATCCTGCCTTTCACCTGACTATGCATTGCTACCTCTGCTCGCTGTTGATGGAAACACTACACCTGAACGAACATGAAGCAGCACGTTGGCTCTCTAAAAACGAGTTGGACACCGTGAAGTGGCTGCCTGCGGATTTGGAAGTAATAAAAGAACTGAAGCAATCCGCCATCGGGTGACCGCCCTCAGATTGCATGTTTATGCACTTCCGGATAGGACTAAGCAAACTGGGAGTTTGGGTAGGGTAAACCCAGGGTTTGAGTAGGGGAAACTCCGACTTTACCGTAGGGGAACTCAAGAGGGTGGGGCGGTGTGCATGTTTATGCGGATTGTGCATGAATATGCGGTTGCGAAGAATCGTCTGGCTGCTTTTTTGAAGTTTTTCTGGAAAACACCTAACACCTAACCCAACGGGCCTCAAATGCTTTGTACATCGTGGTTTCAGGCGGGTTAGGAGTTGCCGGAACTCCTAACCTACTCCTAACCCACTCCTAACCCGAATACACAACGAGCGCGGCCTTGACTTCTTTGAGTTGGTGAGTAGTGGGGTTAGGTGTTGGTTAGGAGTTCGGAAAACTCCTAACCGCCCGCATCCCCTTTGTACAAAGGCGTTTCAGAGGATTAGGTTAGGAGGTTAGGAGTTTTTTGAAAATGATGTCTTATTTGCTCTGCTCAGCCTCTAACCAGCCGAGGAGGGCGAGGATGGAGGCATTCCAGTTGATGGCAATCTCGTTGCTGGCGTAGGACTGCATGACGTCGGTGTACGACTCGTCGGGCTGATTTGAGGGATATTCCTTCACGTCAGCCTTGTCTTGCTGGCCGGGATTGGGACCACCGACGAGCAGGCCGGGGTAGGGGGCCTCTATGCCGTCAGCCTCGCTGGGACGGTGATGGGGGTGCATGGGGCTCTTCGTGCCGAAGCCGGTGATGTAGCAGTAACCCGTAGCGTTGCGGCCTAACACGTAGTCAGCATCCTGCTGGGCAGCGGTGAGATACTTCTTGTCGCCTGTCAAACGGTAGGCGTAGAGGAGCGTCAGGCCGTTGGTGCCGAAGGTCTCGGCCAGACAGCCCCAGCCGAAGTCGCGGGGCGAGTTGCCGTTAGGTGTCTGGAACGATGAGGTGGCGGTGGTGGCGATGAGGCTGTCGCAATAGGAGAGAAGCCTCACCCCCAGCCCCTCTCCGACGGGAGAGGGGAGTGATTTTTGCATCAACAGGTCGTAGGTGCCGAGGGCGGCGACGTTGCCCCAGGTGGGAGCGCTGAAGCGCTTGGGCTGGTTCTTGTCGATGACGTCGGTAAACTGCTTGTCGCCGGTGAGCAGGTACAGCTCGGTAGCGGCCCAGTACCATTCGTCGGTCAGGTTGAAGTCGCCATACTCGCCGGTAGTGACGGCGGGCTTGAACTGCTCACTCATCCTGTTCTGCATATACAGTACTTTCGGGTTGCGCTCTGCCCAGCCGTAGGCGGCCATAGCGGCACGGGCGGCCTGGTCGGCAAACTCGGGATAGTCCTTATTGCCTTTAAAGATGCGGGCAGCCTGGGCCATGACGGCAGCAAAGACGAGCGTGGCTGCAGTTGACTTCTGCACCACGTAGCGCTGCTGCTTGCAGTCTGTCGGCATGACGAAGCCCTCGAAGTTGGGCGTGGTCAGCTTGTGGTAGACGCCGCCGTCGTAGGGATCCTGCATGGTGAGCATCCAGCGCATGTTGTACATCAGCTCGTCCAGAACGTCGGCCGTGCGGTTCTTGCTCTCAGGGATGTTGACGCTGAGGCCGTCGAACCACGACTTGTTCTGCTCATAGCTGCAAAGGACGATGCCCACGGAGAAGGCCGAGTTGACAATGTACTTGTTGTAGTCGCCAGCGTCGTACCATCCCCAAGGCGAGCTGATGGTGCTGCCGGCGGGACGGCCTAACGAGGCTGCCGAGGGGTGGATGTAGACCTGGGTGTCGGGGTGTCCGGTGGGACGGGCAAACTCACCGGCATACTGCTTCTCGGTGGGCATGCCTGAACGGGTGAGGTAGAAAGCCTTCAGCGTGGCGGCTGTTACATCGCGCAGGGCGGCCGGGGCAATGGTGAACTTTGCCGTCTCGTTGCCGCAGCGCATGGTGTAGGTGCCAGGCTGGTTCAGACTGCTGAAGTCGATGACCGTGCGCTTTTTCTTTGACCACGGCGAGGTGGCGGTACGCAGCACACGGGCCTTGGCGGCCTTCTTGCCCGTCGCATCGTTGGTGATGGTTACTGACTTCGCCGTTCCTTCGATGACGGCGGTTTTCTCTTGGTTGGGGTACATTCCGACCTGGTTCAGCCGGATTTGGGCTTGGGTGGCGGTGGGGAGCATCAGCAACGTGCCGAGCAGACCGCAGCAGATAGTTCTTGTCATAAGTATTATAAGGTAAAAAAGGGGAAACTCCCGCAATCAATGATTGCGGAAGTTCCATTTAGAGTTGTCGCTATTGAAGTCGTATTCGGCGAGGGTGGGGGTAGAGTCGCCTGCGGAGTAGAGGCAGATGTGCTTGTTCAGGCCCTCGCGGCCGGGGATGACCTTCGGCATGATGCGGAAGGTGCCGTCGGTAAGCTGCTCGATGCGCCACAGCTGTTCGTCAGCGCCGGTATAGGCGGGAACGGTGGTCACCTCGCAGTCGGCAGTAGCGGCCAGAGCGCGCTCGGTGCCGTCGATGGTAATCTTGAAGTATGGGCCGCCGAGATAGCCACCCTTGCCTGCGGGCTGGATGTTCCAGCGCTGGTGGGGACGGAACATGTAGTCGCCGATGCGGGCGGGGATGTTACCCTCGGGCCATGTGCCCTTCACCTGGTCGAGCGTCTGGTTGGCTACTGGCTTGGGAGGAGCGGCGTTGGCCTGCGGCCTGCCGAAGCCACCCTGACGGGGAACGTTCATGCGGACAAAGTCGACTGCCAGTTCGAGGGCATAGCCGCGACGCTCGCTCTCAATCTCGAACACGCCGCCCTTGAACTGATCGCCACCTACGGGCCAGTCGTTCTTCCAGAGCAGGGGACGGATGGCCAGTGTGGAGCGGCCGCCCATGTCGAAATCGGCCTCCCAGTGGAAGGACAGGATCTCAACACCCTCGTCGATGATGGTGCGGCCGAAGTGTCCGGCACCCGTTTTGCGGTCGCCAGCGGCAATCACCATCTTGCCGCCACCGTGATACATGTCGCGGCCTACATTGTCGATATAGGGACCCTGTACGCTCTTGGCGCGGCCCACCACGATATTATAGGTGGAGTTCACACCGTCGCAGCAGGTGCCGTGGGTACCCAAGAGGTAGTACCAGCCGTTGCGGAAGATGAGGTCGGTAGCCTCGCAGTCGATGGCGATGTCCTTCTCCTTGTTGCCGCTGACGCGGAAGCCCGTCTTTGGGTCAATCTCGATAAGGCGGATGGTGCCGAAGTAGGTGCCGTAGCTGGCCCACAGGCGTCCCGTCGTGGGGTCGAGCAGCAGACCGGGGTCGATGGCGTCCTGGTCTTCCATACCGTCGGAGGCGCATACCTCAACCGCGGTAGACCATTTGAAGTCGGGCGACTTCGGGTCGAGCGTCTTGTTCCACATGGTCAGGATGCGGCCGCTGTGACCGCCGCCCAAGCCACCACCAGTGGCACCGTAGATGCAGAGGTAACGGTCGCCAATCTTCATCACGTCGGGGGCTGCGCCGCCACCGGGACGGTCAGCGCCGCCGTGCCAGCTCCAGCCGTCTTCGGAGATGAGGCCTCCGCCGCCGGTGCCGAATGTATAGTACTTGCCTTCGCACTCGGCGATGGTCGAGGGGTCGTGGATGTATGGTTCGCCTATTTGGGCGTTTGCGGCTGTTGCCAGTGCCATAGCCGCAAGGATGCTATGTAGTCTTTTCATTTTATTGTGCTTTGATTGAATAATTCTTTACTGGGTTACCTTTCTCGTCGAGGATGCGGACGCAGAAGTCGCTCATGCCGGGGCCGTTGATGATGGCACCGCGCAGGATGTTGCGGCCCTTCTTGAGGGTGATGCGGTTCGACATGGCGTCGTCCTTCACCATACGGCGGTCGCCGCTGAGCAGCAGGGTTTCCTCGCCGTTGAGCCACCACATGGAAGCGGAGTTAGAGCCTACGGCCAGGCGCACGTTCTCGATATCCTCGTCGCAGTCGATGATGGTGACAGCCCAGAAGAGTACGCCGTAGACCTTCTCGCCGTATTTCTCGGCAAAGCGGAACAGCTTGACGTTGAAGTTCTCGCTGTCGAGGGCGTGCCAGGTAAGCGTCTGCTTGACGGTCTTCACCTCGGGCTGGGCGGGTGCTTGCTGCATGCCGCGGCCGAAGCCTGCGGGAGCCTGCTCCTGCTTGAAGACGGCAGTCACTTTCTGACCATTCTTGGGCAGAATTGTCTGCTGGCCCTTGAAGTAATCGCGGTTGAAGTGCTCACGCAGATAGCTGTCGGTAAAGACGGTATTGCCGCTGTTGGGCTTGTCGATGGGCTCCAAGAGCATCCAGCGACGGATGAATCCCTCGTCATCGGGCTGTGCCGACGGAGTGGTGATGGCCGAGAAGTACTTGGGGCGATTCTTGAACTGCACCCAGTCGATGCTCAGGGCTCCATTGCCCTCGTTGGTAACCACCAGGTTGGTGACACCCTTCGGTGTGTACTCCAAAGTGGCCGTCTGATTGAGCCACTGGTTGCGCAGGTCGCGGTTGAAGCGGCTCATCATCGGATTGGCAGCAGCACCGGCAGGTGGTTCGGGCGGTCTCACCGTCATCTTGAAGCGGGCGATGACCTTGCCCTTGGCGTTGCCCTCGCGAATGCAGAACTCGGTGTCGTCGGTAGCCTTGGCCGAAAGGACGATGTAGCCGTCGGTGATGCAGCTGAAGTCTACGTCGTCGTACTTGATCCAGCTACCCTTGGTAGGCATGGTGGCGCAGTCGCCGCTGAAGGCACGCATGGTGTCAACATGGGCGGTTGTCACACCGGCAGCAGCCTCGCTGTAGCGGTCAATCTCTATTTTCTCTGTGGCCTTGTTGATACCTACGCCACGCATGGTGGGCTTCACCTCCTGAATGGTGCCGTCGGCATTGAAGTACAGCTTCTCAATCTGCACGGAGCGGCGCTTGTCGTCCCTTGGCGAGAAGAAGTTGTGGTGGTAGAACAGGTACCACTGGCCCTTGTAGTTCACAATGCTGTGGTGGTTGGTCCAGCAGCCGTTGGCGTGCTCGGCCATGATCAGGCCCTTGTATTCGTAGGGACCCATCGGATTCTTACTCATGGCGTAGCCGAGAACCTCGGTGTTCTCCCTCACGTAGGGGTAGGTGAGGTAGTACCAGCCGTTAGCCTCGAAGGCAAACGGGCCTTCCGCCTGACGGTTGGGCAGGTCCTTGAGGCAATGGACGCCGACCATCTCCATTTCGCGGTTGCCCCACTTGACGGTTTCCTTGGGGTTGTCGTCGGCGAGTTCCTTCATATTGGGTTTCAGTTTGGCGCAACGTCCGTTGCCCCAGAAGATGTAGGCGTTGCCGTCGGAGGCCTGGAGCACGCACGGGTCGATGCCGTTGATGCCCTTGATGGGCTCCGGCTCAGGAATGAACGGTCCCTCGGGACTGTCGGCGATGGCTACACCGACAGCGAAGCCGCCACGGCCTTCAGCAGGAGCCGACGGGAAATAGAAATAGTACTTTCCGTTCCGCTCGACGCAGTCGGGCGCCCACATGGAATAGGAGTTGGGTCTCACCCAGGGTACCTTGTTCTGGGTGACAATCATGCCGTGGTCGGTCCAGTCGGTCAGGTTCTCAGACGAGAAGACGTGATAGTCCTCCATGCAGAACCAGTCCTGACGCTGTCCTTCGGGGGGCATAATGTCATGCGAAGGGTACAGGTACACCTTATTATTAAATACGCGCGCAGTAGGGTCAGCCGAGAATTGGTCGCGGATGACGGGGTTCTGTGCCGCCACACTTAGTGGCAGGGCCAACAGAAGTAGGGTTAAGGGTTGTTTCATACTTTTGCTATTGGTAAATAATAGTTTCTGCAAAGATAGGTAAAATATCACATATTCCAAGACAGAAAGGGCAATATATTTACATTTGTTACGAAGATGAAAGCTTCTGAAACATTCAGACAACTGAATCTGCGTACAAAACGTTACCTTTGCCGTCGAAATCAACCAAGGTATACCAATAATTATGAAACGTTTATTACTACTGATGGCTTGGGCCGCGATGGCCAGTCAGACTGTTGAGGCTCAAACTTTGCCATACCAGAACCCTAACCTGTCGGCTAAAGAGCGTGCCAAAGATCTTTGTTCGAGACTGACTTTGGAAGAAAAAGCCAAGTTGATGCTGGACGAAAGTCCCGCCATTCCCCGTTTGGGCATCAAGAAATTCTTCTGGTGGAGCGAAGCATTGCACGGCGCTGCCAACATGGGCAACGTGACTGTCTTCCCCGAACCCGTCGCTATGGCGTCTTCCTTCAACCCTATATTATTATATAAGGTGTTCGATGCTGCCAGTACCGAGTTCCGTGCCCAGTACAACCGTCGCATGCTCAATGGCGGCGAGGATGAGAAGTTCCACAGTCTTTCTGTCTGGACCCCCAATGTCAATATCTTCCGTGATCCAAGGTGGGGCAGGGGACAGGAGACCTACGGTGAAGACCCCTACCTGACCAGCGTCATGGGTACGCAGGTGGTTCGCGGTCTGCAAGGCCCTGAGGATGCGAAGTACCGTAAGCTGTGGGCTTGTGCCAAGCACTACGCCGTACACAGCGGTCCGGAGTACACCCGCCACTCGGCCAATCTGACCAATGTGTCGCCCCGTGATATGTGGGAAACTTACATGCCCGCCTTCAAGACCTTGGTACAGGATGCCAAGGTACGCGAGGTGATGTGTGCCTACCAGCGGCTCGACGACGACCCCTGCTGTGGTTCGCAGCGCCTGTTGCAGACCATCCTGCGCGACGAATGGGGCTTCCAGTACTTGGTGGTCAGCGACTGCGGTGCCGTCAGCGACTTCTATGAGTCTCACAAATCTTCATCGTCACCCGTCCACGCCTCGGCCAAGGCCACCATTGCCGGCACCGATGTGGAGTGCGGCTACGGCTATGCCTACCGCAGCATCCCCGAAGCCGTGAAGCGTGGCTTCATCACGGAGGCTGAGGTTGACAAGCATGTCATCCGACTGTTGGAAGGCCGCTTCGACTTGGGTGAGATGGACGATCCGTCGCTGGTCGAGTGGTCGAAGATTCCCTATTCGGCCATGGATTCCAAAGAGCACCGCCAGATTGCCGTTGATATGGCCCGTCAGACCATCGTGCTGCTGCAGAACAAGAACAATGTGCTTCCCCTTCAAAAGAATAAGGAACGCATAGCCATTATCGGCCCCAATGCCGACAACGAGCCGATGATGTGGGGTAACTATAACGGTACGCCTAACCACACCATCACCATTCTCGACGGCATCAAGACGAAGCAAAAGAAACTTTTCTACACCAAGGGCTGCGATCTGACCTATGACAAAGTGATGGAGTGCCTGATGGCTTCGCAATGCAGCTTCGAGGGCAAGAAGGGTATGAAGGGTACCTTCTGGAACAACCGCCGCATGGAGGGTAAGCCCGTCACCACGCAGTACTATACCCAGCCACTGGCTGTCACCACCTTTGGTATGCACAACTTCGCCCCCGGCGTACAGCTGGAGGACTTCTCTGCAAAGTACGAGACCACGTTTACCCCGCAGGAGGCTGGCGAGTACGTGGTCAATGTGGACGGTTGCGGTCACTTCGAGCTGTTTATCGACGGCGTACAAAAGTTCCGCCACCGCATCTGGCGCACGACTCCCAACCGCGTGGCCATCCAGGCTGAGAAGGGTAAGAGCTACAATATTGAGGTGCGCTTCTCGCACATCCAGACCTATAATGCCAACTTGGCTATCAATATCGCCAAGGAGCATCCCATTGATTACCAGCAGACCATCGACCAGCTCAAGGGCATTGACAAGGTTATCTTCGTAGGCGGCATCTCGGCTGCCCTCGAAGGTGAGGAGATGCCTGTGGAGATTGACGGCTTCAAGGGCGGCGACCGTACCCACATCGAACTGCCCAAGGTGCAGCGCGAGTTCCTGAAAGCCCTGAAGGCTGCCGGTAAGACCATCATCTTCGTCAACTGTTCCGGCTCGGCCATAGCCCTGCTACCCGAAACTGAGACCTGCGATGCCATCGTCCAGGCCTGGTATCCCGGCCAGGAAGGCGGTACTGCCGTTGCCGATGTGCTCTTCGGCGACTACAACCCCGCAGGAAAACTGCCCGTCACGTTCTATAAGTCTTCCGACCAGTTGCCCGACTATGAGGACTATTCGATGAAGGGACGTACCTACCGCTACTTCAACGACGCCCTCTTCCCCTTCGGCTATGGACTGTCGTACACAAGCTTCACCATTGATAACGGACAATTGAAATTGGATAATGAAGGTAAGGGGACATTGACCGTCGACGTGACCAACACGGGCACCCGTGACGGTGATGAGATCGTCCAGCTTTACATCCGCGACCTTCAGGACAAGGAGGGACCGCTGAAGTCACTTCGCGGCTTCCAGCGTGTAAAAATTAAAGCAGGTCAGACGGAGAAGGTGACCATCCAACTCACACGAAAGTCGTTTGAGTTCTTCGATACCGAGACAAATACAATGCGGGTAAAATCTGGTACATACGAGCTATTATATGGCAATAGTTCGGCCGACGGAAGTCTGAAAACCCTTTCTGTAAACGTCTTTTGAGACAATTGCAACAAAAACGAAAAGGTTTGATACGTATGGGGAAACCTGCTATCGTAAAAATTTTTAACTTTGCACCAAAATTTTTTAATTTTATTATTAACAACTTAAAAAACTATGAATGAAAGCATGAGAAACTTTGATTTCATGAAGCGATCATTGGGAGTGGTGATGCTGTTCCTGATGATTTCTGTCCAAGGAGCTTTTGCTCAGGGGACGGTCAAGGGTACCGTGAACGACGAAGCTGGTGAGCCGATTATCGGTGCATCCGTTAAAGTCGTTGGTTCAAACACAGGTGCTGCTACCGATTTGAACGGTCAGTTCAGCGTCGTTGCTGCGCAGAACGGCCAGTTGGAAATCTCTTATGTGGGCTATCAGACCCAGAAGGTGAGGATCGGCGGACGGTCGAACATCACCGTCGTTCTGAAGGAAGATGCCCAGATGCTCAACGACGTTGTGGTCGTCGGTTATGGTACGATGAAGAAGAGCGACATCTCTGGTTCGGTGGCTACCGTTGACCAGGAGTCCGTGATGAAGCGTGTTCCCCAGAACATCGGCCAGGCCCTGCAGGGTGCTGCCGCTGGTGTGATGGTTACCCAGCAGGACGGTTCGCCTGACGCTAAGGCTGCTATCCGCATCCGTGGTGTTGGAACCATTAACGGCGATGCTTCTCCTCTTTATGTTGTAGACGGTGTGCAGGTTGGTAACAATGCCGACTTCGTGAACCCCGCCGACATCGAGCGTATTGAGATCTTGAAGGACGCCTCTGCAACCGCTATCTATGGTTCGGCTGGTGCTAACGGTGTTATCATGATTACCACCAAGCGCGGTCAGAAGGGTCACACCAACATTACGTTGACTGCTGACTTTGGTCTGCAGACCCTGCCTTATACCCTGGATGTCATGGATCTTGACACCTATGCCAAGGCTCTGCGCGAAGCTAAGATGATTACCCCGAAGGACATGCTTATCAATCAGGTTTGGGATTCCAAGTATGATGGCCAGCGTAGGGAAATTGACTGGCAGAAGGAAATGACCCGTGCCGCTCTCAAGCAGGTTTATGGTGCTTCTGTGAACGGTGGTGGCGACAAGACCCAGTATAACATCTCGTTCGGTTACAACGATATCAACGGTCTGGTTGTGAACACTAACTACAAGCGTTTCACCTCTCACGCCAATGTCAACTCTAAGGTGAACAGATACTTGGAACTCGGTGGTGATATTAACTACACCCACAGTGAGAGTAAGGGTTCGAACATGTCACTGGGTAACAACCAGAACATGTCTTCACTCCGTGACTTCGCTTCGCTGACTCCGACGCTGGACTATCTTTATAATAATGATGCTGAACTTGGTCAGCTTGTCAATGTGAACCTGAGAAACCCCGATGATAGCTTCGGTACTGGTTCTCAGTCAACGGTGAACGGTTGGGAAGGTAACACCTCTATCGGTGCCAACCCCTACGCTTCTCAGATGGAGAATGGCGACCGTTCCCGCAACGGTTACGACCGCGTGCAGACCACCGCTTACATTGACGTGACGCTGCTCGACCTGAAGCACCACAAGTTGGATGTGAAGAGTCAGGGTACCTTTACTTATTGGGGCAACAACAGCTCAGACTATACTGGTGGACGTTCACGTTCCAATTATTTGCCTGACTGCGAGGAAGTGACAAATCCTGACGGCCAGAAGAAGTTGAAGTGGCTGGGAACTTATTCTTGGCGGGATGTTCCCATGAACCAGGATCAGACCTACGCCTTCTCGCTGAACAACAGCAATGGCTATAGCATGGGTATCCAGACCTACATTACTTATAATCTTGACTGGAATGCACATAACCTGACCTTGATGGCCGGTAATGAGGTTAACAAGTCTTGGGGCCAGTGGGTGAACTCCAGCTCCAGAAGCTTCCCCTCTGTCTACAACCGTAACATCAACCTGACCATGGATATTAACTCCAAGGCTACTGGTGGTGCTTACAATGCCGACGTTCACAGCATCTCTTACTTCGCACGTGCTTCTTACAGCCTGCTCGACCGTTATATCTTGACGGGTACCATCCGTAGGGACGGTAGCTCTAACTTCTCAACGGGTAACCGTTGGGGTACCTTCCCCTCAGTTGCTGGTGCATGGCGTATCAGCGAGGAGCCGTTCATGAGGAACGTGAACTTTGTTGACAACTTGAAGCTCCGTGCTGGTTGGGGTCAGACCGGTAATGCCGGTGGTTTGGCAGGTATGGCTGTCATCGCCCAGAGCACTGACGCTGCTTATAAGACCTATCCTTTAAATGGCTCTTCTGGTGCTTGGGGTAACGGTGTCCGCGACATCGGTTTCTTCATGCCGCTGAAGGATGCTGACCTGAAGTGGGAGACCACCGAGATGCTGAACTTCGGTATCGACTTTGCATTCCTGCAGAACTGGGACATCACTGTTGACTACTTCATTAAGAAGACCAAGGACCTGCTGCTCTATCGCCAGATGCGTCCGTCAGCTGGTTACACTGAGGTTTACACCAACTATGGTGAGATTGAGAACAAGGGCTTCGAGTTTGCTCTTGGCTACCACAAGCAGTTCAACAAGGACTTCAGCTTCAACGCTCGTCTGACTGGTTCTACTCTTAAGAATAAGGTGAAGAAGATGGGTGATCCTCTGTACAACACCTGCTCTGATAACAACGGTGCAAGCAGATACGACGGCTCTCAGGTCGGTGCTATCGACGGTAACGGTTACTGGAACAACCACTCTATCTGTATGGAGGGCGAGGCTGTAGGTTCATACTATGGCTACGTAGTAAAGGGTATCATCCAGAATGAGCAGCAGTTGAAGGAGTACACCGACTATCTGACTAAAGACTGGCAGGATGCTGAAGGCAATTGGCATACCGCAGGTGGTGATGCTGAATCGAAGTGCGACCAAGACCACCCGCTGGCAGTTGGTGACATGATGTTCGAAGACCTCAATGGTGACCACACCATCGACCAGAACGACCGTAAGATCCTGGGTAATGGCTTCCCCACTCTGAACTATGGTCTTACCTTAGGCGCTGTCTATAAGAACTGGGACTTCAACCTCTATATGTATGGTGTGTTTGGTCAGGACATCCTGTCTTACTCAGCTATGAAGCTGTCGAGCATGGGTCAGTTTGACGACCAGACCGTTCCTAACATCCTTCAGGACGCTTACAACGATGCATTCCGCAATGGTAGCGGTTCGCTGCCCCGTCTGGCTATCCTCGACCCGAACCGTAACTACCGTGTCAGCGACATGTGGGTGAAGAACGGCGACTTCCTGCGTATCTCGAACATTCAGGTGGGTTACACCCTCCCGCAGAGCCTGACCAACAAGATTGCCATCCAGAAGGCACGTGTATATGTTGGTGTGAGCAACCTGCTGACCATCTCTGGTTATAACAAGTACGGCGATCCTGAGTGCGGTAGCGGTTCTGTACTCTTCACCGGTCTTGACACCGGTCGTTACCCGCAGCCCCGTACCTTCATGGCAGGTGTGAATGTCACCTTCGGTAAGGATGAAGCTGCCGCAGCCACCAAGACTGTCTATGTGAAGGACAATGCTGAGATTGACCGTCTGAACAGCGAAATCAACAGCCTCCGCGACCAGCTGGCTCAGGCTCGCAACATCAAGCCCGAGAAGGAAATCGTGAAGAGCACGGAAGTGGTTACATTCCCGTATTTGGTGAACTTTGTTGTTAACACCACCGACGTGGTGAACCGTGAGAAGGTGAACCTCGAGACCATCGCACAGATGATCAAGGCTACCCCGAACAAGAAGTACAACGTGATTGGTTATGCTGACAAGCAGACCGGTACTGCCGAGGGCAATGCCCAGCTGGCTCAGGGTCGTGCCCAGAACGTTTACGACATCCTCACCAAGCAGTATGGCGTTCCCGCCTCTCAGCTGGTTAAGGACTCTAAGGGCGGTGTTGACTACATGTACTTCAACGACGAGCAGCTCAGCCGTTCGGTGATTATCTCTGAGGTTAAGTAAATGATATTCTTGAATCACAGAAGGTATACAAACAAACTAAATAACAAGTAAGAATATATGAAAACAAGATATTTTATTTTAAGTGCAGCTTTGTGCAGCGTGACGGGTCTTGGCCTGACATCTTGTGACAACGAGAAATTCCTGGATGTGAAGGCTTACGATGTGGTTGACCCTGCTGCATCATACGAGAGCAAAGAGAATGCCAAGAGGGCACTGAACGGTGTCTATGACATGGTATTCCCCAATGGTAGTTATGACGGTGACTGGGGATTCAAGCCCAATCTGTTCACAGGTTGCCACCCGACGATTGATACTCAGGCTACGGGTTGGGATAAGAACTGGAACGTGCAGGCATGGAATGCCAACTCTGACGAATTGCTCAAAGGCTGGAAGCATGTGTATGCCGCTATCTGCCGTGCCAACGACTTCTTGGACAAACTGAAGGACTATCCTGAGGATGTGATTGATGTGAAAATGAAGAAAGACCTGGAGGGTGAGGGCCGTGCGCTGCGTGGCTTCTTCTACCACTGGCTGGCTACCACCTTCGGCCGCGTTCCCATGCTGGCAACAGGCGAGAACTTCCTGAACACGCCTATGAAGGCAAAGGCCGAGAACTACGCTGTGATGTGGGACTTCATCATCGAAGACTTCAAGGCTGCTGCCGACCTGCTTGACTGGAAACCGTTTGACAACGAGTATGGCCGCTGCACCAAGGGTATGGCTCTGGCTTTCTTGGGTGATGCCTATATGTGGAAAGCTTACCGCTTGACCGAAGGCGCTAATGGCATTCAGGGTACGGGTGTTGCTCCTACAACAGCCAATGAGTGCTACCAGCTGGCCGCCGAGTGTTTCAAGAAGATTCTCGACAGCAATACCTATCAGCTGAATCCTTCATTCACCACGCTGTGGGATCCCGCTTCTGCTTGGGGACCCGAGGCTATCTGGGTGGAGCAGCTCGACGAAGGCAGCAACTGGGGTAAGTGGGATAACCTGACCTCAAATCTGATGCTGAAGTGGTACACCGCATGTCCTGAGAATGGTGGTTGGGGTTCGCTCTACCTCTCTTGGGAGTGGTACTCTTGCTATGAGAAGGGTGACAAGCGCCGTCAGGGCTCTTGCTACACGGGTGCTGTTCCTCAGATCGACCCGAACAACCCCGCATACGATCCTCAGTATGAAGGCTGGTACGAGCCCGCTGTCTACGGTGTGAATCCGTATCTGCAGGAAGTACTCGGCAAGGGTGGTTCTGGTACCACCACCAAGCAGTTCCACTTCAACAACGGTGAGTGGGCACCTTCTATCTGGAGTTCTAAGATGTGGCGTACTGCCTCTGCCGACTACAAGTCTTGGGGTGATGGTCACTGGAGCCCGACTCCTATCTATTGGAAGCGTCTGCCGAACGTGATGCTCGACTATGCAGAGTGCTTGTTCCGCCTCAATGGTGGCGACGATGCTACTGCTTGGGCTCAGCTCGACAAGCTGCGTGAGCGTGCCTTCGGTAAGCTGGAAGCTGGCAAGGAGGGTGACCTCACCAGCAAGTACCTGCCTTACTATAACAGCTTTGCTGACTGGGTGGGCCGTGTAGACGGTAGCGATGAGAACGGTGGCGTGTTCCACAAGACCCGCACCGAGTATCCTCTCCCCTTCGGCAGCAACGACGACCTGCGCAAGCCTGCTAAGGAGTACTACACCGCTTATGCCGCTCAGAAGGGCTTTAAGTCTCCCGTCTGGAAGGTGGCTGTCAACACCGAGCGCCGTAAGGAGTTCAACTGCGAGTGGTGCCTCCGTCCCGATATGCAGAAGTCAGGCTTCATGGCCGACCACGTGACCACCAACTATCCGAAGCGTGACGTTGTGGATCTGAAGGATGTACCCTGGACCAACCGTGACTATGATTACAACGACCTGAAGATGGATATGCCCATCCCGATGGACGAAATCATGAAGAACCCGCTTTGCGAGCAGAACGAGGCTTACAGAGACTAATTATCACAGATAATTCCATTCAAAGATGCTGCGTCACCCCGACGCAGCATCTTTTTGTTTCGTACGAACCTAAACGATTAACTTTTTGTATCTTTCTCTCCTTTTTTTTGGTTATCAGCAGGAAAATTGTTATCTTTGTAGCCGAGAAACCTAATGTGGCAAGTTAATTATGCGTGTATATGGGAACATATATTAATGTCGGTAACGCAGGATTCTGGTCTGCCCGTAATAGTGAGTACGTTGACAAGTCGGGACTGATTTCCGTAGTCAATGGTACGCTCTTCACGGAGCGACGTTTTAGTTGTGTGTCGCGTAGTCGCCGCTTTGGCAAGTCGATGGCTGCCAAGATGCTTTGCGCCTACTACGATCAGTCGTGCGACTCTCGCTCACTGTTTGCCGACTTGCAGATTGCTGGCGACCCTTCGTTCGAGCGACATCTGAACAAGTATCCCGTCATCTTTCTGGACCTCTCCGATTTCGTGACAAGATTCAAGGATGAGGAAATTGTGCGTCAGATGGATAAACAACTGAGGAAAGATATCTGTGCAGCATATCCTGATGTTCCACTTCAGGATGACGATGACCTGATGGCCTATCTTATCCGAATTGTTGCTGCCAAACAAAAGCAGTTTATCTTCATTATAGACGAGTGGGATGCCATCTGCCGTGAATTCAAGCCTGGCACAAAGGCAATGGACGAATACGTCAACTGGCTGCGACGTATGTTCAAAGGCGGACAGACCATGCAGGTGTTTGCAGGTGTCTATATGACCGGCATACTGCCCGTCAAGAAGTATAAGACCCAGTCGGCCATGAACAACTTTACCGAATACTCGATGATTAAGGCTGGTCCACTGTCGCAGTATTTCGGCTTTACGAAGGATGAAGTTCGCACATTGGCTGAAAAGCACGACATGGACTTCGACGAATTGGAAAAGTGGTACGACGGCTATCAGATAGGCCGCCAGACGTCAATGTTTAATCCCAACAGCGTCATGCAGGCTATCTACAATGAAAGCTGTGAGAGCTATTGGGCCTCGACGGGTGCCTACGATACTGTGGCTAACTATATTCAGATGAACTATGATGGCCTGAAGGATGATGTCATAAGAATGCTTGCCGGAGGTCGTTGCAAGGTGAATCCCACCAAATTCCAGAATGATATGTCTGTGATCTACAGTAAAGACGACGTGTTGACCGTACTCATTCACTTAGGCTATTTGTCATACGATTGGAACAAGGAGGAATGTTACATTCCAAACCGCGAGGTAGCGGGTGAAATGTTGAATGCTGTAGAAGCCAACAACTGGCAGCATGTTGTTTCTGCTATAGAAGCTTCTGCACAACTGTTACAAGCCACACTCGACGGCGACGAGAAAGCTGTGGCAGAGGGCATCGATGCCGCTCACGACGAGCATACCAGCATTCTCAGTTATAATAATGAGAATTCACTTGCCTGTGTGCTCTCCATAGCCTACTACTATGCCCGCAACGATTACGTTATGCACCGTGAATTGGCTACAGGAAAGGGTTTTGCCGACATCGTGCTCATACCCCGTAAGAACGGTGATTCGCCTGCCATTGTCCTTGAACTGAAGTGTGATAAGGATGCCGACTCGGCCATCAATCAGATACACCGCAAGAACTATCCTGCCAAGGTGGCCGAATATGCCGACCGGCTTCTGCTTGTCGGGATTAATTACGACCGAGAGACGAAACAGCATACCTGCCGGATAGAGAACTATTCCAGTTAATGTAGAAACCCGCACGACCGATGACTGCTATAATGAAAAGAATTGTTTCGTGGCTGTTGCTGCCGGTATTGATTGCCGCTGTTTCGTCTTGCTCGTCCAATACGCCTTTGGACGGAACGGAGGAGGAACGGGCGTATGACGTGTTACAGTTAAACGGGAAATGGGAGCAGATAGTGGAGAAGAACTTCCACGAGCCTACTCGGTCATTAGCCTGCCGCAAGGTGGTGAGACTGGCGCAGTACCGTTTGGGACAGGCGGGGCAGGATGCCGTCTTCGAATGTCTTTCCGACTCGCACGATGCCCTCTCCAGCGAGCTGGCGGCTATGATGCTGAGCGATGTCTACATACAGCTTGGCATGGTGACGATGGCGCAGCGTGCTGCCTTCGAGGCAATGGTGAAACACGCCGATGTGACCGACTGCGAACGCCCCCTGAGGCGACTTACCGAGACGGCGCTCATTACTGGGCAGTACGAGTTGGCCCTGAAGTATATCGCCATTGTTGAGCAGCACTTCTCCAGTGCCGACTGGGTACAAACTATGAGGACGCTGGCTATGCATCCGGAGCAAATCAGCCAGCATCCTGTGTTTAGTAAACTTCGTGAAAACTATGAAAAGACGCAAGACCAGTTCTTTATGTAGCCTTCTTCTGGCCGTCATCTGTTGGTTGTCGGCTGTCGGCTGTTCTTCCGATACACCGAAGGATGCATCATTGGTTGACGAGTATCCTCAGATATATCCTGACTACATAGGGGTGACAGTCCCTGTGGACATTGCCCCGCTGAATTTCTCCATGCTGAGCGACAGCGTTGCCGTGATGGACGTGGAGGTAAAGGGCGGCAAAGGTGGCTCCCTGCATGCAAATGGTGAATATGCCGACTTTGACATCAGCGAGTGGCACCAGTTGTTGACGACCAACCGTGGAGATAGTCTGACGGTGTCCGTCTGTGCACGGCAGGACGGGCGGTGGACCCGTTACCGCGACTTCACCCTTTATGTCAGTCCCGACTCCATTGGCGCATGGGGAATTACCTACCGCCGCATAGCCCCAGGCTATCAACTGTTCGGGCCTATGGGGCTTTATCAGCGCCAGTTGTCAACCTTCGAGGAGTCGGCTCTTATTGAGAACAACCAGTTGACGGAAACCTGCCTGAACTGCCATACGGCCAACCGCACCAATCCTGACCAGTATGTGTTCCACGCCCGTGTTGATCATGGTGGCACAGTTATCAGCCGGCAGGGCCGTTTAGAGGTGCTTCAGTCGAAGAACGACTCATTGGGCGGGGCAATGGTCTATCCTTATTGGCATCCCGGTGGCCGCTACTGCGCTTTCTCCACCAACAAAACGTCGCAGATGTTTCACCTGTCGGGGCCGAAGCGCATTGAGGTCTACGACTCGTCGTCCGACGTCTTTGTGTACGACACCGAGACACACACCATCCTGAAGGACACACTCATCATGAAGAGACTGTGGGCCGAGAACACGCCAGCTTTCTCGCCCGACGGGTGCTGGCTCTACTTTACCACCGCCCGCCGTCAGATATATCCTACCGATTATGATAAGGAGAAGTACAGCCTCTGTCGTGTCAGCTTCGATGCGGCAACGGGCTGTATAGGGCAAAAGGTTGACACGCTCATCAGCGCCTATCGCATAGGCAAGAGCGTCACTTGGCCTCGGCCCAGCTACGACGGACGGTATCTGATGTACACACAGGTGGACTACGGCTACTTCTCGGTGTGGCATCCTGAGGCCGACCTGTGGCTGCTCGACCTGCAAACAGGCGAGACGCGCCCTTTGGACGAGGTGAATACCGAGAGGGCCGAGAGCTTCCATAATTGGTCGGCTAACAGCCGCTGGTTCCTGTTTACCAGCCGCCGCGACGACGGACTCTATACCCGTGTCTACTTCTCCTCCATCGATGAAGAGGGACGGGCGACAAAGCCGTTCCTGTTGCCCCAGCGCAATCCCAAGGACTATTACCGTCAGTCGCTCGACTCCTACAACACGCCCGATTTCACCTCGCGGCCTGTCGATACTAATGCCGATGAGCTGAGGAGACGGCTTGAGAGTGAGGAGCGGACAAAAACGCGCATGTAATTGAGACGAAAACCTATGTCTTATCAATAAATAATGTGTAACTTTGCACACAAAATCTAAAACTACTACGAAGATGAAGAAACTGATGATGCTGCTGGCGGTAATGATGACCGCAGAAGCTACATGGGCACAGGACGTGAAGATTGAGTTCTTTACGCCGAGTATTGTACACATCGTGAAGGGACAGCCCACGAAAACCCTTGTTGTGACGGCAAAGCCGGAACAGGTGGCGGTGAGGCAACAAGGGAATGTGTGGTCGAGTAGTGAACTGACCGTGAAACTGGACCCCAAGACCAAGTGTCTTACTTTCTCAACGGCCAAGGGCAAGATGCTGTTGCGTGAAAAGAGCTGCGACTTAGGAAAAGTGCAGCAGGTGTTCACGCTCGACAAGGACGAGGCCATCTACGGTCTTGGCACCATTCAGAACGGCAAGATGAACCGCCGAGGCGAGCACAAGCGCATGGAGCAGTCGAACCTTGAGGACTTCCAGAGTGTGCTACAGAGCATTAAGGGCTGGGGCCTCTATTGGGAGAACTATTCGCCGACGCAGTTCGACGACGATGCCAACGGAATGTCGTTTACCTCGGAGGCCGGCGAGGGCATTGATTATTACTTCATGTACGGCGGAAGTGCCGACGGCGTGATTGCCCAGATGCGCCACCTGAGCGGCGACGTGCCGATGTTCCCGCTGTGGACTTACGGCTTCTGGCAGTCGAAGGAACGCTACAAGACGGCCCGCGAGACAGAGGGCATCGTCGACCAGTACCGTGCGCTGAACGTGCCCCTCGACGGCATTATCCAGGACTGGCAGTACTGGGGTTCAAATTACCTGTGGAACGCTATGGACTTCTTGGCTGAGGACTTCAGCAACGGCAAGCAGATGATAGACAACGTACACAAGAAGCATGCCCACTTCATGATATCCATTTGGGCCAGCTTCGGCCCCATGACCCAGCAGTTCCGTGAACTCGACGAGAAAGGGCTGCTGCTGCCCATCGAGACGTGGCCGCAGAGCGGTATCTCGCACGTCTGGCCTCCCATCATGAACTACCCCTCGGGCGTGAAGGTCTACGACGCCTTCAGCCCCGTGGCTCGCGATATTTATTGGAAATACCTGAAGACGCTCTACGACTACGGCACCGATGCGTGGTGGATGGACTCTACCGACCCCGACTTCTTCAATCCGCGTGAGAGCGACTACCAGCATAAGGTCTATGGTGGCACTTGGCGCTCGCAGCGCAACGCTTTCCCCTTGGAGACGGTGCGTGGCATCTACCAGTCGCAGCGTAAGGACGACCGAGGCAAGCGCGTCTTTATCATGACCCGCTCGTCGTTTGCCGGACAGCAGCACTATGGCTCCAACATGTGGAGCGGCGACGTCAACTCGTCGTGGGACATGCTGCGCAAGCAGGTGCCTGCCGGACTGAGCTTCACGTTGACGGGCAACCCCAACTTCAATACCGACATTGGCGGCTTCTTCTGCGGCTCGTATAACACGCGGGGCGGTGGTTCGGCTCCCAAGAATCCTCAGTTCCAAGAACTATACGTGCGGTGGATGCAGTACGGCCTGTTCTGTCCTGTGTTCCGCAGTCACGGTGCCGATGCTCCCCGTGAGATATGGCAGTTTGGCAAGAAGGGCGAACCCGTCTACGACGCTATTGAAAAGATGATTCGCCTGCGCTACCGTCTTATACCTTATTTATATAGTACGGCTTGGCAGGTGACCTCCGCCAACGACAGCTACATGCGTCCGCTGTTTGCCGACTTTGCTGCCGACAAGAAGGTGTGGAACACGACCGACGAGTTTATGTTCGGCCACAGCATCCTCGCTGCTCCTATCGTCGACCCGCAGTACACGGAAGAGAAGATTATCCGTACCAACGCCATGACGGGCTGGGACCGCCAGAATAACGTTAACGCTAACGATAACCTTAACGTCGACTTCACCGCCACAAAGACGGCTACGAAATATCTGCCAAAGGGTGCTACATGGTACGACTTCTGGACGGGTCAGCAGTACAAGGGCGGTCAGACCGTGACCCTGCAGACCTCGTTGGAGACGGTGCCGATGTTCGTCCGTGCAGGCAGCATTGTGCCCCTCGGCCCTGAGATGCAGTATGTAGGCGAGAAGGCTTGGGACAACCTCGAAATGCGCGTCTATCCAGGTGCCGACGGCACGTTCACCCTCTACGAGGACGAGGGCGACAGCTACAACTACGAGAAGGGCGTCCACAGCACCATTACCTTCCTTTGGAACGACAAGAGCCGCACGCTGACCATTGGCGAGCGCAAGGGCGAATACCCTGGCATGCTGAAGTCGCGTCGGTTCACCGTTGTGCTGCCCAACGGCAATAGTCAGACGATAGATTATGATGGACAACAAAAACAGATAAAGTTATGAGAATCAAGACCTTGATGATGGCCTTGCTGCTGCCTGTATGCGCCTCGGCCCAGACTCAGAGAACCGAAAACATTCAGAATCCCATGCTGTGGGCCGACGTGCCCGACCCTGACGTCATCCGCGTCGGCGACACTTTTTACCTTGTTTCCACAACCATGCACCTCATGCCGGGTGCTCCCGTCATGGCCTCGAAGGACCTGAAGAACTGGGAGACCGTCGGCTATATCTTCGACAAGCTGACCGACTCGCCGAAGTACGACTTGCAGGAAGGAACGGTCTACGGGCGCGGACAGTGGGCTACGTCGCTGAAGTACCACGACGGTAAGTTTTGGGCACTCTTGGCTCCCAACGAGGCCGGTCCTATGGGCGACACCTATGTTTTCACAGCTCCGAAGGCTGAAGGACCGTGGACCATCCACTCGCGTCTGCGCCACTTCCATGACGCCACCCTGTTCTTCGACGACGACGGCACGCCCTACGTGTTCTTCGGAACGGGCGAGATGTGTCAGCTGACACGCGACCTGAAGGGTGTTGTCGAAGGCAGCCTGCGCCACTACTTCCAACGTGAGGCCGACGAGCGCGGTCTGTTGGAAGGCACCCGCGTCATCAAGCATCAGGGCACCTACTACGCCCAGCTCATCAGCCACGTCTATGCCCCTGGCCGTCATCGCCGTGAGGTGTGCTACCGCACGAAGGACCTGAACGGCACATGGGAGAAGAACGTCATCTTGGAGAGCGACTTCGGCGGCTTCTCCTATTTGGCACAGGGTACAGTCGTCGACAGCGAGAGCGGTGACTGGTACGGCATCATGTTCCAAGACCGTGGCGGCGTGGGCCGTGTGCTGACGCTGTCGCCTGTCCGTTGGATTGACGGTTGGCCGATGTTGGGCGACGAGAACGGCAAGGTGCCCGACACCATGCGCCCCTATAAGAGTGGTGAGCCTACGAAGAGCATCATCGTGCCCGACGACTTCAGCTCAACGAAGTTAGGCCTGCAATGGCAGTGGAACCACAATCCCATCGACAACGCTTGGAGTCTGACGGAGCGTCCCGGCTTCCTGCGTCTGAAGACCAACCGTGTGGTGCCCAACCTCTACTTGGCTCCTAACACGTTGACGCAGCGCATGTTTGGCCCGACGTGCAGCGGTGTGGTCTGCATCGACTATTCGAAGATGAAGGACGGCGACTGCGCCGGATTCTGCGCCTTCAATGGCGACACGGGTGCGCTGACCATCAAGTGTATGGGTAAGGCCTTCTATTTGGAGATGAGCGAGCAGAAAGTCAGCCTGACCGACCGCGAGAAGGCCGTCACCAACGTCGATGACAAGATGATTGAGGGTATTGCCCTCAGCAAGCTGTCGCCCAAGTCGAAGAAGATTTGGCTGCGCATTGACGGCGACTTCCAACCTGGCCACAACGACGCTGCCAATTTCTACTATAGCTTCGACGGTCAGGAGTGGAAGCAGATTGGTACCAAGAACTACCGCTGCATATTCGACTATCGCCGCTTCTTCATGGGCAGCAAGTTCGCCATCTTCAACTACGCTACGAAGAAGGCGGGAGGTTATATTGATGTTGACGAATTTAAACTGTTATAAGATATGATACGTAAGACCATCATCGCACTACTTGCCTTGGTTGCAGTAAGTGCCGCAGTACGTGCCGCCGAGCCTTTTGTCACCTTCACTCCGCAGGCTGATGCCCTGCCGCTGAAGGGTGCCACCATCGGATTCAGTCAGCAGGAGTACGAGGGCGTGAAGATTGCCATCCGTAACTTGCAGTCTGACATTCAGCGTGTTATGGGAAGCGCCCCTCTCCTTCAAGAGGGGTCAGGGGAGGCTGCCATCCTCGTCGGTACGTTGGGCAAGAACAAGGACATCGACCGCCTGAAGCTTGCCAACCTGAAGGGTAAGCGCGAGAAGTTTATCATCACCACCGTCAATGGCCAATTGGTGATTGCCGGCAGCGACCGCCGAGGCACCATCTACGGCATCTACGAGCTGAGCCGCCAACTGGGCGTGTCGCCGTGGTATTGGTGGGCTGACGTGCCCGTTGCCAAGCACGCCGAGGCCTATATTATAAAAGGTACGTACACGGACGGCGAGCCTGCCGTCGAGTTCCGTGGCATCTTCCTCAACGACGAGGCTCCGTGCCTGACGTCGTGGGTGAAGAACACGTGGGGCACCGACTACGGCGACCACCGCTTCTATGAGAAGGTGTTCGAGCTGATTCTCCGCCTGAAGGGCAACATGATGTGGCCCGCCATGTGGGGTTGGGCCTTCTATGCCGACGACCCTGAGAATGGCAAGACCGCCGACAGGATGGGCGTTATGATGGGCACCTCGCACCACGAGCCGATGGCCCGCAACCATCAGGAGTATGCCCGTCATCGCCGTGAGTGGGGCGCTTGGAACTACGAGACCAATCAGGCGAAGCTCGACCAATTCTTCCGCGAGGGTATCGAGCGCATGAACGGTACTGAGGACATCGTGACCATCGGCATGCGTGGCGATGGCGACGAGGCCATGAGCGACAAGGCCGACACCAAGCTGATGGAGCGCATCATCAACAACCAACGCAAGATTATAAAGGACGTGACGGGCAAGCCTGCCGAGAAGACGACGCAGGTGTGGGCACTCTATAAGGAGGTGCAGGACTACTACGACGCCGGACTCCGCGTGCCTGACGACGTGATGATACTCATCAGCGACGACAACTGGGGCGACATACGCCGCGTGCCTACAGCTGCCGAGCGCAGCCGCAAGGGCGGTTGGGGCATCTATTACCATGTAGACTACGTGGGCGCTCCCCGCAATACCAAGTGGCTCAACGTCACGCAGACGCAGCAGATGTTCGAGCAGCTGTCGTTGGCCTACGACTTTGGCATTCAGCGCATGTGGATTCTCAACGTCGGCGACCTGAAGCCGATGGAGTACCCCATTCAGCTGTTCATGGACATGGCGTGGAACCCCAAGGAGTACACTCAGCAGACGGTCATCGACCACACCCGCCGCTTCTTCCGTAGCGTATTCAGCGGCCCTGTCGCCGACGAAGCCGCCTCCATCTACAACCGCAACTGTCAGTACATGGCCCGCGTCACTCCCGAGATGCTCGACGCCCGTACCTATAACGTCGAGACGGGCGAGTGGCGGCAGGTGGCCGACGACTACGCCCGCTTGGAGCGCCGTGCCGTGCGCCTCTACGACGAGATTCCCGCCGAGGCCCGCGACTTCTACCGTCAGTTGGTGCTCTTCCCTGTGCAGGCAATGGCCAATCTCTACGATATGTACTACGCTCAGGCCATGAATCAGTACTTGGCCAAGGCGGGCAGTACCGATGCCAACGAGTGGGCCGCCGAGGTGGAGCGATGCTTCAAGCGCGACTCCGTGCTCTGCCGCTATTACAACAAGCAGATAGCCGGTGGCAAGTGGGACGGCATGATGACGCAGAAGCACATTGGCTACCGTTCGTGGAACGACAACTTCCCCAAGGACATGATGCCTCGCACGACCACGGTTCCCGCTGCCTCTGCGGCAGGCTACACCTTCGCCCCAAGCAACGGCTACGTAGCCATCGAGGCTGAGCACTACTACAGCGCCACAGCCTCCGAGGGTACCGCTTGGACCGTCTATCCCGACTATGGCCGCACCCGCAGCGCCGTCGCCCTGACGCCCTACACGAAGCCCGTCGGCGACGCCTCGCTGACCTACCGCTTCACGCTGCCTGCCGACGCTCCCAAGACCGTCAAGGTGCTCGTCGTGGTGAAGTCCACGCTCGACTTCCTCAACGTCGGCGGCTATGAATACACCGTCGGCCTCGACGGACAGGAGCCGCAGGTCGTCAACTTCAACAAGACGCTTGTCGACCGTCAGCCCTACATGTACTCCGACTACTATCCCGCCGTGGCCCGCCGCATCGTCGAGAAGGTGGTGGAACTGCCCGTCGGCAGCGGCACCACCCACGAGCTGAAGCTGCAACCCCGCCACCCCGGCATCGTCTTCGAGAAGATTGTCGTCGATTGGGGCGGCTACAAGCCCTCGTACCTCTTTATGAACGAATCAAACTATACCAAACAGCAATAAGCAATGATCAAGAAAACAATGGCAGTGGCCGTCCTGATGCTGACGGCCCTGACGGTGGGAGCGACCGAGAAACGCTTCGACAGTCCCGACGGCAAGATGACCGTCATCGTGAACGACGAGGGCGGCAAGCCCACCTATCAGATTGTCCGTGGCGGCGTCACCTTCTTGGAGCGTTCGCCGTTGGGCGTGAACACCAACGTGGCCGACCTGACCACGGGCCTGACCATGAAAGAGTGTGAGGTGCGTACCGTCAACGATGAGTACACGCTGAAAACCACCAAGCAGAGCCATGTGAAGTACGAGGCCACCGAGGCCGTCTGTCAGTTCGAGAAGGACGGGTGGCACGCCCTCGACGTCATCTTCCGCGTCACGGGCCGCGACGTGGCCTTCCGCTATAAGCTGTATTCCAAGAAGAACCGTGGCGGCGAGACCTTGGTGGCCGTCGTCAAGGACGAGGCCAGCGGCTTTGTCATGCCCGAGGGCACCACGACGTTCCTCTGTCCGCAGTCGAAGCCTATGGGTGGCTTCGCCCGCACCTCTCCCTCCTACGAGACGGGCTATACCCTCGACGACACGATGGGTAAGAACGGTTGGGGCGAAGGCTACTCGTTCCCCTGCCTGTTCAAAGCCCCCCTCTCATCCCCCCCTGGGGGGAAGGCTGGAAAACAGTCTAAACATTCCCTCCCCCAGGGGGGAGGTCAGGAGGGGGCTTGGATGCTCATTTCCGAGACCGGCACCGACGGCAACTACGTGGCCTGCCGACTGCTGAACGACGGCGGCGCGAAGTACAAGATAGGCTTCCCGCAGCCCGGCGAGATGAACGGTCAGGGCAGCACTACGGCTGCCGTCAGCCTGCCCTGTGTGACGCCTTGGCGCACCATCACCTGTGGCGAGACGCTGAAGAACATCGTCGAGACCACCGTGGCCAACGACCTTGTGCAGCCCAAGTACAAGGCCTCGAAGGACTACACCTACGGCAAGGGCTCTTGGTCGTGGATTATCGGCATGGACTCAAGCTGTAACTTCGACGAGCAGAAGCGCTACATCGACTTCTCGGCTGCTATGGGGTGGCGCTCGGTGCTCATCGACGCCTTTTGGGACCGTCAGATTGGCTATGAGAAGATGGCCGAGTTGGCCCGCTACGGCAAGTCGAAGGGCGTGGGCATCTTCCTGTGGTACAACAGCAACGGACAGTGGAACGACGCGCCGCAGACGCCTATAGGCAAGATGGACCGCTCGGCAGCCCGCCGTCAGGAGATGAAGTGGATGAAGGACAACGGCATCCTCGGCATCAAGGTCGACTTCTTCGGCGGCGACAAGCAGCCGATGATGCAGCTCTACGAGGACATTCTGACCGACGCCAACGAGTTCGGCATTCAGTGCATCTTCCACGGCTGCACGCTGCCGAGAGGGTGGGAGAGGATGTACCCCAATTACGTGGCCTCCGAGGCCGTGCTCGCCTCCGAGAACCTGCACTTCGGACAGGGAGCCTGCGACGCCGAGGCACGCAACGCCTGCATCCACACCTTCATACGCAACACCGTCGGCTCGATGGACTTTGGCGGCTCCACGCTGAACAAGTACTATAACGCTGACAATCAGCATGGTACGGTGCGCAAGACGAGCGATGTCTTCGCCTTGGCCACCGCTGTCCTGTTCCAAAGCAGCGTGCAGCACTTCGCAATGGCCCCCAATAACCTGACCGATGCCCCCGCGTGGGCCGTCGACTTCATGAAGCAGGTGCCGACGACGTGGGACGAGGTGCAGTTCATCGACGGCTATCCAGGCCAATACGTCATCATGGCCCGCCGCAGCGGCAGCACGTGGTATGTGGCAGGCATCAATGCCGCCGACCAGCCCGTGAAGCGCACGCTGACGCTCCCCATGCTCGAAACAGGTACGGCGCAGCTCTACATGAACGGTCAGCTGACCCAAGTGAAACTGCCCAAGAAGAAGACCCTCAAGGTCGAGATACCCACCAACGGCGGCATCGTGATAGTGCAGTAATCAACGTTCAACGTTCAACGTTCAACGTCCAACGTCCAACGTCACTGCCCGCCAAGACGTGAGAAGAATTCTATAACGTCATCCCACGTCTTGAACGTGTCGCTGCCCAACTCTATGGGTGTGGCCATCGGTTCAGGCTCCTTGCCGGGCCACCGTGCGCCACACCCACCTTGTATCAGGTAGTCGCCGTAGAGCAGGTGACGCTGCTCGGTAATCACCGTGTGCCCCCAAGCCGGTACGCCGATGAACTCCTGCAACCGCTCTTTCAGCCGCCCGATGCCGTCGGCCCCCATGTCGAACGACACGAAGTACACCTGATAGCGTTCTGTCAGCATGCGCACAGCCTTCTGCATCGACGAGCGCACCATCCCGTCCTTCTGCCACAGCGTCTCAGTGCCTATGTACACGATGGGACGCTCACGACCCTCCTGACGGTCGTCAATCCATCGGATGACGGGCACCACGCTGTGCATGAACGAGTGGTCGTTCATGCGGTGCTCGCCGTGGAAGGAGATGCCCTGCCTGTAGGGGAACAGGTCGAACGTATGCACCAACTCGTCCTTGTCGCCGAACAGTCCGTAGACGCGGTGCTGCTCGTCCGTATCGTCAGCGTGGGCGAAGTTGCCCTCGGTGATGGCACGGTACTCCTTCACCAACGCCTTGTCCACATAAAACTCCTGCACGCCGTCGCGTCGTGGCGAGAAAAACTGCTGCTTGCCCGTCAGCCCGTGCTCGCCCATCGTGTCGGCAATGCGGAAGGCCGGATTTATCAGTATGCGGTCGAACCCGTAGAGCTGCTCAGCATACATGCCGCCCATCGACGTGCCGATGATAAGGTCGGGCCGCTCCGCCGCGCACGTCCTGTTCAGCAGGTCCAACGCCTCCTGCGGCCTTATCGGAAGGTCAGGCGCTATCACCTCGGCGTTGGGCAGCACCTCGCGTATGCGGCTCACCGTCCCCGACTGCCCGCTGCTGCCGAACCCGTGTACGTACATGATTTTCTTCCCGTCGAATAGTTCGGGAAACTGCTTGATTGAAACGTCTGCCATAGTCAACTCATTCTAAATGATGCTGCAAAATTAACCATTTATTTTCAAACAGGGCAACAATTGCCCGTAAATAATTGCAAAATGATAACAAGATGCTTCATCATGATAAGTAATGGCAAGCATGCCGTGTTCTTTAAAAAATGATAATTTACAGCTCGCAATGACCGTCGTTTGCTGAATTATTCTTATCTTTGTACCGTTCAAAACATACGAGAATGAGCAGTAATGATATTATCCAAAGCTTTTCCAGCAATCTCTTTTGGGATGCAGATACGTCTATGATGTCTATGGACGCATCGCCTGGTTATATTATTCAACGTGTTTTGGAACATGGTCAGATGAATGACTGGCGGCTAATCAATCAGTATTACGGGCTCGACAAGATTGTAGAGGAATGTAAACAGATGCGGACCCTTGACCCTGTCTGCCTTGCATTCATCACAACAATTTCAAATACGAAAGAAGAAGATTACAGATGCTATCACTTCAGACAGTCCTTCCCGACACCTTGGAACTCCTAAAAGTTCTCACGCGACAGCCACTATTAGCAGACATGAGGCTTGTTGGCGGTACTTAAAGCCATCCTTTTTGAGGTGACTTTTAAATGGAGCATGCCGTGTTCTTTAAAAAATAATAATTTACAGCTCGCAATGACCGTCGTTTGCTGAATTATTCTTTTGGTTTATCAGTCAAAGATGTTGAGAATTTCTAGCCATGAAGCTCTCGATGAATGCTGTTTGCATAATTGCACGTGACAAACACCAATCCATTGTCGATATTATAAAGAACGATGTCTTAGAGGGTTGGGGGAAATAGTATTCGGGCTTTATCAACCTGAAAAAGGATAGTGTATGTATCTTCGGTCTCTGCTTTTGCCACCCCCCACAGAAAATCGGGATGCCTGCCGAAGTTATCCTTCGCAGGCATCCCGATGGTACGTTTTATGGGGCTTCTAAAACAAAAGGATTACATCAACCACCGATCCCAATCATTCTTTTTGCGGTATGAGCCGTGCTTCGGCAATACGCATCGTCCTATTATAGGTACCGCTCCGAAACTGAGAAGCTGTGACTCTTGTTTCATATTTCAGATTAAGACTTGTACCCATAGGACTGAAATCATCGATGACAATTGTCGTCAGTTTGGTGGTTGGAATAACTTCGCGGCTAACTATCATATTGCCGTTGGCATACACATTGACCATGGTCGGCAGTAACTGACTAGCCATTTCTGGGTCGGTAGCGTCATACTCTGTCTCAGGCGCGAAATTCAATATCAATTTGTATCGAATTCCTGGTGCGACTTCGTTGCTACTATAGGTTACATCTATATTTACTGTATTTATTGCCGGCCTGAAGCGAATATATTTTCCTCCTGGTACGTTCCATTTTGCATCCACATTATCTACGCTGTCTTGCGTAGCAGTTTCAAATATCTCGGAATCAGAACCAATCACTTTACTAACATCAACTAATCCGTCAAAAGCATCAATGACCACTTCATGCTGAGTAATCCATGCATAGAACTCGTCGGGGATGCGGTTCAGCCGATAGCCCGTGCCGTCTTCGAACGTATCGGTGGTAATATCGGCAGTAAGGTCTATTTGCTTGCCTTCATCGCTTGTCCGCCAGAGGTTCCAAAATTGCTCCAAGTCATCCCAGGTAATAACAACACTGTCGGGGTAGTGGGCGTTGAATGCTGCAACAGCCTCGTCTGTTCCCCTGACGTAGGGGTAATAGCCAAAGTCGGCCATCACTCGCGGTACAGTGAAACTGTGTTCCTTGCCATAGAACACTTCCGTTTTGCCTTCCACTTGCCCCTCGGCAAAAGTGCGGTAGTAGTAGGTCTGCCCAGGCTCCAAATACGTGTTGATACGGTTGTTCAATGTGTCTGCGAGGTAAAAACGTGCAGAATTACCACTGCTCCTACGTACATCCATCATCATATTCTTGGCCATTTTCTGGCCGATTATTATATAGTGGCAAGAAGGGTACGAATATGAAAAATCATAAGTGCTCGTAGAAACATAATCCTCCTTTATTTGTACATCAGTTGAATAAGCTTTCTGTTCACAGTTGTCTATTGAGAGGTTGGGCTTCGTGCCGAAACACAGGCCATGACGTGACTGGAAAATCTGCGGGAAATCATCTTTCCAGAATAGTCCTACTGCATACTGGTTCTCAATATGCCAAACACAATTGACATCCCATTCCGTGCTGTAACCATTGTCATGCGTCATCGAAACCGTGTACCACTGATCCTTATCTATATCCGTAGGCACGTAATCGTAGAACCTGATGTGGGTGGTTTCTCTTTGGCCGTTTGGGAATCGGCGTGTGGTTCCATCTTTCATGTGCAGCACGATGGCATCCTGTGCCGTAGCGACAATGCTGCATAATAGTAATATGGCTAATAATATGCTGTTCTTTTTCATGTCTTGTTTCCTCCTTCTTTTATTCTTCAGGTATATCGGGGTTATCGTAGACGGCCTTTGGTACCAATTCGAGGTAGTCGAGCTGCAGTATGCTATTCTCATCAGGCGTTCCACAAGCCTCTATCTCTAGATAGTTGTCACTCTTGCCGTCGCTCTGTAAACGGCCTAACACGTACCGGCCACAATTCAAATCAGGGAATTGCATTTGTCTATTTGATGTAAAACTCATACACTCGCGTGGAGCCTTCATTAACTTAGGAAGCGTGGCAGCATAGTCCTTGATGGCCTGCTTATGGTAGGCCGTGGCACGCTCTGTCCAGTTGACTCTTTCACCCGTCGTCACATCAGTTCCATTGACTCTCCAGGTAAAGTCTTGACCCGCATAATAACGATAAGGATCTATGTCACTGACGATCTGCTCACCTGTCCTCACATCGGTCACTAAGAATGTATAATCATCACGTTCAGTCACCACAAACACGTTCTTAGTCATATAGTCGCGCAGTTCTTCTTCATAAGACGATTGTAGCCATAAAGGTTGCTCAACATTATAGAGTTTGCTCAGCTTGAGCTTGTCAATGGTTAGCTGCCCGTTTAGGTAGACTTTCACATCTGGACGTCTTTCATGAGCATAGACTCCCATCCGCACTTCCCATTC
>JAEEGI010003526.1_pt1 | contig 37248 bp, 7 predicted proteins | sample 8958751 | NCBI WGS metagenome assembly JAEEGI01 (sample SAMN16246545, study PRJNA631951) | gut metagenome | biome: gut microbiome; feature: rumen; material: KS-attached | host: Bos | place: Iran: Karaj | collected 2018-10 | reverse complement strand
CATGTCCAGCTGGCTGCTGATGGGCCTGCCGGGGGTAGCCTATCTGTGCGGCTCGGCGGATGTGGCCTGGACCAGTATCGGCCTGGCGGTAGGCACGTATCTGAACTGGCTGTTTGTGGCTAAACGGTTGCGCATCTATACGCGCATTACGGACTCCTTTACACTGCCCCAGTTCTTTTCCGCACGGTTCCATGATGACCGTCATATCCTGACCGCTTTTGCTGCGGCAATTATCGTTATTTTCTTTATCCCGTACACCGCCTCCGGCTTCGCGGCCTGCGGCAAGCTGTTCGGTACCCTGTTCGGCGCGGATTACATGACGGCCATGATTATTTCGGCTGTGGTCATTGTATCCTATACGGCGGCCGGCGGTTTCCTGGCAGCATCTACCACGGACTTTGTCCAGAGTATTATTATGACCTTCGCCCTGCTGTTTGTGCTTGTTTATTCCACCACGATGGTGGGCGGCACAGACGCGGTGCTGGATAACGCCAGAGCGTTGCCGGGATATCTGTCCCTTACGGAAACCTATTCGGTGAAAACCAACAGCGCGGCACCTTATACATTACTGACCATCGTTTCTACCATGGCATGGGGCCTCGGCTATTTTGGCATGCCTCATATTCTGCTCCGTTTTATGGCTATTGAAGACGAGAATAAACTGGCCGTGTCCCGCCGGGTCGCTTCTGTCTGGGTCGTCATCGCAATGTTCATAGCCATCGCCATCGGTATCGTGGGCAAGACCATGACCGGCGCAGGCCTGGTAAAGAACCTGACGGACGCTAATACGGAAACCATCATTATCCAGATTGCCAATACCATTGCGGAACACGGAGCGCTGATGGCTATCGGGGCCGGCCTGGTTCTGGCAGGCATTCTGGCCAGTACCATGTCTACGGCGGATTCCCAGTTGCTGGCGGCAGCTTCCAGCGTAAGCCAGGATATTATGCAGGGAACCATGCGGGCCAATTCGGATAAAAAGGCCCTGAGCAAGAGACAGAGCATGTTTGCGGCCCGGATTACGGTTATCGTTATCGCGATCCTGGCGGTTATTATCGCCCGGGATCCCGGCAGTTATGTGTTTAAAATCGTGGCGTTTTCCTGGGCTGGTTTCGGCGCGTCTTTCGGACCGCTGGTACTGGCTGCCCTGTTCTGGAAGCGGACCACGTTTGAAGGGGCGTTGTCCGGTATGGTGGCCGGCGGCGTCATGATTTTCGTCTGGAAGTTTCTGATTGCGCCTATGGGCGGCATCTGGGGGATTTACGAACTGCTGCCCGCGTTTTTGGTGAGCCTTGTTGTTCTGGTCGGAGTCAGTCTGATAACGACCCCGGACGAAGAAGTCATGAAAGAATTTGAAGAAATGGAACGTTCCCTGTAATGGTGTAATTGTCAGTGCTGTATTGAAGAATTGAAACTGTCATCGGGACATGCCGTTTGCGCATGACCCGTGACAGTTTTTACTATAACCGGTTCCGGAGGCTGCATGCAAAAAGCAAAGATCACGGTGTCTGGCGTTTCCCGTAACAGCGATGGAGTATCCCGGCTGGAAACGGTAAACACCGGGACCTTTACAGAAAAAAACGGATACTGTTATGCCCGGTATGAAGAGACAGAAGCTTCCGGCATGTCCGGCACGACAACGACGGTGAAATGGAACAGCTCGCAGGTCTCCCTGATCCGTCACGGCACTTACGAAATGCACCAGGAATTTGCGGAAGGCGGTGCCTGTGCCGGCGATTACCGGACGCCTTACCTGATGATTCCGCTGGAAACCAAGACGAAGAAAGTACGCATCAAAAAGCTGCCCTACGGCTGGAAGATCCAGCTGGAATATGACCTCGCCTACGCCGCGGCGGACATGAACCGGATCACGACGACAATTGTTGTTGATTTACGATAGAAATTGGAGGATACGAAGCGTGGATATTAAATCCGTATTGAGTGACGCAATTATAAAAACTGCGAAAAATGCCATTGCCGCGGGCGTGGTAAAGGACGGTACCCTGCCGGAAGTGCAGCTGACGGTTCCGCCGAAAAAGGAGTTTGGGGATTTTGCCAGCAATTTTGCCATGCAGTCTGCCAGAGCTTTACGTTGTAATCCCCGGGTGCTGGCCCGGTACATTGTGGAAAACATGGACTGCCCGTATGTGAAGAAGGCGGAAATTGCGGGGCCCGGGTTTATCAATTTTTATCTGAATCCGGACTGGGTGTACGACATGCTGGCACGGATCGTGGACGCAGGGGAGAATTACGGCAATCTGCCCAAAGCGTCTGACGAAAAGATCCAGCTGGAATATGTCAGCGCCAATCCCACCGGCCCGCTGCATGTGGGACACGGACGGGGCGCGGCGGTAGGCAGCGCTCTGGGCAATCTGCTGAAGGCGGCCGGGTATGACGTGGAACAGGAGTATTATATCAACGACGCCGGCAACCAGATGAACAACCTGGCCCGCTCTGTCAACGCCCGGTATCTGGAACTGCTGGGAAAAGAAGTCGGATTCCCCGAGGACGGATACCACGGTCACGACATTATCGATACGGCACAGCGTATCATCAACAAGTATGGAGACCGCTTCCTCCAGATGGAGGAAGCAGAGCGGCTGGAAAAGTTCAAGACCATCGCCTACCAGGAAAAGCTGGCGGCGCTGAAGGAAGACCTGGAACGTTTCAATGTCCGCTTTGATGTATGGTTCAGCGAAAAGACCCTGCACGAAGCAAATAAAATCAAAGAAGCATGTGACAGACTGCTGGAGAAGGGTTACATGTATGAGCAGGACGGGGCCCTGTGGCTGAAGTCTACCGCATTCGGCGATGACAAGGACCGGGTGGTGATCCGTGATAACGGTGTGCCCACTTACTTTGCGGCGGATATCGCTTACCACGCCAATAAATTCGGCCGGGGGTTTGACAGGGTCATCAATCTGTGGGGGGCCGACCATCACGGGTACATTGCCCGGATGAAGGCGGCCATGCAGTGCATGGGCTATCAGCCGGAACAGCTGGAGATATTGATTTTGCAGATGGTCCGTCTGCTGCGGGACGGGCAGGAAGTGAAGATGTCCAAACGGACCGGCCAGAGCGTGACCCTGAACGAACTGATTGATGAAGTAGGAACGGACGCGGCCCGTTTCTTCTTTGTGATGCGTTCCATCGACAGCCAGCTGGACTTTGACCTGGACCTGGCCAAGAAAAAATCCAACGACAACCCCGTGTTCTATGTGCAGTACGCCCATGCCCGGATCTGCAGCATTATGCGGCAGGTAGAGGAAGCGGGCATCATGGTGCAGGGTAAAGGCGATTATAAACTGCTGACGGAACCGGTGGAAGTGGACCTGATCAAAAAGCTGGGCGAATATCCGGAGATGCTGGCAACGGCGGCGAAGGAACGGGCGGTGCAGCAGGTGGCCCACTATGTATACGACCTGGCGGGACTGTTCCATTCCGCATACAACCAGTGCCGCATCCTCGGCGTCAATGAAGAGCTGCAGCAGGCGCGGCTGGCCATGGTCATGGCAGTAGGTCATGTGGTGCGGCATGCACTGTCCATTTTGGGCGTATCCGCTCCGGAAAAAATGTAACATACTGCAGGAAATACGTGCACATTTTACAGATTTTGCAAGCCTGTAAATTTTGACTTGAGTTTCCCCCGTTTTATTTTTATAATAAAGGGTAAGTATAGTTTAAGAAAATTAAATATATAAATAGTGTTTTTCATCGCAGGCGGAAGTTTGGGCGGCTGACCGGGCGGTCCGCGGAAAAGCGGGGCATCATTCCGCAGGCGAAAGAACAGACTACTGATTAGAAGGGACGGGTACAGTTCAATGGCAACAAAGTACATTTTTGTAACAGGCGGCGTGGTTTCTTCTCTTGGAAAAGGAATTACGGCAGCTTCTCTGGGACGCTTGCTGAAGAGCCGGGGCTATAAGGTTACGGTACAGAAATTCGATCCTTATATCAATATCGATCCGGGAACCATGAGTCCGTATCAGCACGGTGAAGTGTTCGTGACGGATGATGGCGCGGAAACGGACCTGGACCTGGGCCATTATGAACGTTTTATTGATATCAACCTGTCCAAAAGTTCCAATGTGACTACCGGTAAAATTTATCAGTCTGTCATTACCAAAGAACGCCGGGGTGATTACCTGGGCGGCACGGTGCAGGTCATCCCCCATATTACCAACGAGATTAAATCCCGGGTGTTCCGGGTCGGCAACAATGACAACGCGGATTTTGTTATCACCGAAATCGGGGGCACGGTAGGCGATATTGAAAGCCTGCCTTTCCTGGAAGCCATCCGTCAGGTAAAAAAAGATGTGGGCAAAAACGACGTGTTGTATATCCATGTGACACTGGTTCCCTATATCGGCGCGGCGGGTGAACTGAAAACAAAGCCTACCCAGCACAGCGTCAAGGAACTGCGCAGCATCGGTATTACGCCGGATATTCTGGTGTGCCGCAGCGAGCATCCCATGTCTGAGGACATGATCGCCAAACTGGCCATGTTCTGCGATGTGGACAAAGAAGCGGTCATCCAGAACCTGACGGCAAAAAGCATTTACCAGGTGCCACAGCTGCTGGAAGAACAGCACATGGATGACATCGTGCTGCAGAAACTGGAAATGCCGTTAAAACCGAAAGACATGTCCGGCTGGCATGATATGGTTGCACGTATCCTGAAGCATTACGACCGGAAAGTGACCATTGCCGTGGCCGGCAAATATGTGGAACTGCAGGATGCCTATATCAGTATTACGGAATCGCTGAAACATGCGGCACTGCATAATGAAGCGGAACTGGATATCCGCTGGGTGAACGCGGAGAAAATCGAAGCCCCCGGTACAGATCTGGACAAAGTCTTCGAAGGGGTGGACGGTATTCTGGTGCCCGGCGGTTTCGGAGACCGGGGCATCGAGGGAAAAATCTCTGCCGTGCGGTATGCCCGGGAGCATAAGATTCCTTTCTTTGGCATCTGTCTCGGTATGCAGTGCGCCGTCATTGAATTTGCGCGGAATATCTGCGGCTTGAAGGACGCCAACAGCAGCGAGTTTAAGGCGGATGTTCCGGCAGTCATCGACCTGATGCCGGATCAGGTCGATATTGAGGACAAGGGCGGCACTATGCGGCTGGGCCTGTATCCCTGCAAAGTTTATCCCGATACCCTGACGGATAAGGCTTATGGCCAGCCTCTTGTATATGAACGTCACCGCCACCGTTACGAATTCAATAACGAATACCGGGATGTGCTGACGAAGAACGGCTTGGTACTGGGCGGTATTTCTCCTGATAATCGTCTGGTGGAAATCGTGGAACTGCCCCAAAGCGAGCATCCCTGGTTCCTGGGCTGCCAGTTCCATCCTGAATTCAAATCCCGTCCTACGAAAGCCCATCCGCTGTTCCGTGATTTCATCGCGGCGGCGTTGCAATGCCAAAAATAAATAAAGTGTGCCCTCACTCTGGAAACGGTTCGGAGTGAGGGTGTTTTTTTGCAGAGTCTGAAGTTGGGATTTATCGGTATTTTGAATTGGCGGCAGTAATATGATAAAATAATTACAATGTTCATATTGGGAATGGTGAAGCGGAGAAAGTCCGCAATCATTATACTGCAGGGCTGTGACAGAGGAGGACATCATGAGAGTCAGGAGTGTTTTGCAAAATGCTGTTCATATTCTGACAGCATTTATTCTTATGACTTGTGGCGGCGCAGTTCAGGCGATGGAAAAAGAAAACGAAGTACGGGAAATTCCTTTTTCTTCGATAGAAGGGGTACGGGTCGGTAACGCCCAGGATGACGTAGCCAAAACCGGCGTGACCGTACTCTGTTTTCCGGCAGGAGCAAAGACCGGTGTAGATATCAGCGGAGGCGGCCCGGCATCCCGGGAAACCCCCGTGTTGGATCCTGCGAAAGAAAATATCGGAATCCATGCCATCGTTCTTTCCGGCGGCAGCGCTTACGGGCTGGCGGCTGCTGACGGTGTGATGCAATGCCTGGAAGAACATGATATCGGTTTTGATACCGGCTTCGCGAGGGTTCCGCTGGTGGTGCAGAGCTGTATTTTTGACCTTTCCTACGGAAGCGCCAAGGTGCGCCCAGATAAAAAAATGGGATACGAAGCCTGCCTGGACGCTCTGAACAAAGGCAGGGCGGTCAGCGGCTCTGCAGGCGCCGGTACCGGCGCAACGGTAGGCAAACTGTGCGGTATGGGACAGTCCATGAAGTCGGGCATCGGTTACCATGCAGTACAGGTTGGAGAACTGAAGATGGGCGCTGTGGTGGTGTTAAATGCGTTGGGAGATGTGTATTCTGTTGAAACCGGGAAAAAGATAGCCGGCCTCATGAACCGGGAACGCACCTCTTTCCTGGACAGCGTTGCCGAACTGTACCGCATCTCACAGCCATCGGATTTATTTAACCGGACCAATACTACGATCGGAGCCATTGTTACCAACGGAAACTTTGATAAAGCGGAACTGACGATGATTGCAGGACAGGCAAGAAATGCATATGCCCGCTCGATTAAACCGGTGGGTACCCTGGCTGACGGGGACACCATATATGCCTCATCCTGCGGAAAACCGGTACAGGCAGATGTTAACATGGCGGGAACGCTGGCGGCGGAGGTCATGGCCAAAGCGATAGAAAAAGCGATCATTGCGTCCCGGATGGAAGATAAGGAATACCTTTCCCATTGCCTGGGCCTGCCCGTAAAGGATAAATAATGGCATTATATTTTTTTGAAACTTGTGAGGGGATATCGTGAAGAAGCAGCAAGTCATACGAATCAAAGAAGAGGCCGGCCGCTGCCTGCTCTGTCATGAGCCGGCATGCAGCGGCGCCTGCCCCCATGGTATTGATATCGGACGTATTGTTCGGGCGCTGAATTTTGAGAATCGGGTGGGAGCCCGGCGGCGCCTGCCGGACGTTCATTATTGCGAGAATTGCGGCGCACCCTGTATGCAGGCCTGCCGTCGCGGTAAAATGGATGTACCGGTGCGGGTTAAAGACCTGTTCTGTGATTTGTACGACCTGCATGTGGACGTACCTGAAAACAGAGTTGATTTATCCATCGACTTTTGCGGCGTCCATTGTGAGAATCCGTTCTTTTTGTCATCTTCCGTAGTGGGAAGCAATTATGATATGGTGGCCAAGGCGCTGACCATGGGATGGGGAGGCGTCTGCTTTAAAACGATTTCCCTTCTGGACATCCGGGAAGCTTCCCCGCGCTTTGCGGCACTGGCCAAAGAAGGGCGCTCTTTTGTGGGGTTTAAGAATATCGAACAGCTTTCCGATCATACCTATGAGGAGAATCTTGCGTTTTTGCGGAGGCTTAAACGGGATTTTCCCAATAAGGTCCTCATTGCGTCCATCATGGGGCGCAACGAAGAGGAGTGGACCCGTCTGGCTGCCGATATGGAAACTGCAGGCGCAGACATGATAGAGTGTAACTTCTCCTGTCCCCAGATGGTGGAGGAAGGTCTGGGCGCGGAAATCGGCGAGAGTCCGGAACTGGTGGCCCGTTATACAGCAGCGGTGCGAAAAGGCACCAGGCTGCCCGTGCTGGCAAAGATGACGCCAAACATCAGCCATATGGAAATCCCTGCAAAGGCGGCTGTGGCAGCAGGAGCGGACGGTATTGCGGCGATCAATACAATCCGCAGTATCATGAATATTGATTTGGACAGCTTTTTGTCAGAACCCGGGGTAAACGGACAGAGCATTGAAGGCGGGTATTCCGGTAAAGCAGTAAAACCCATTGCCCTCCGTTTTATCAATGAGATGCGAAAAGAACCTGCTCTGGCGGAAGTTCCCATCAGCGGCATGGGTGGCATTGAAAACTGGCGGGATGCCATGGAGTTTCTGCTCATGGGTTGCGGGAATATTGAAGCCACTACAGCCGTTATGCAGTACGGTTACCGCATCATTGACGATTTGAAGGAAGGCCTCAGCGATTACCTGGCGCTTCGCGGTTTTACGCATGTGCGGGATATTGTGGGCCGGGCGTTGCCCTATGTTGTATCGGCGGAGGATTTAGACCGGAACAGTATCCAATATCCGCACTTTATTCATAACGATTGCATTGGATGCGGGCGTTGTTATCTTTCCTGTTACGACGGCGGTCATCAGGCAATCCGGCTGGACCCAGAGGACAAGCCTTTGCTGGATTTGAATAAATGCGTAGGTTGCCATTTATGTATATTGGTGTGCCCCGTGCAGGCAATAGAACCGGGGAAACGGGTTCAGCGTGGTACCGGAGGAAGATGACTTTATAACAACGTAATACATCGCAGAACTTTTGCCTGCGCCCGTGACAGGGCGCAGGCGTTTTTTTATGGATTTTGTTTCTTTATCTGCGTTTAACATTACCTTATGTAACTGCGTTGCATGTTTGAAAAACCTGTTTTCTGCTCCCGTCCCGGCAGAACGGAATACTGAAATTGTAAAATCTTTGTGATTTTTTTGCAACAAAGGGCATTTTATCAAAAATAAACAAAAAACATTATAATGAAATGATTTTTGTCATATTCCTGTCATGATTTTTTTGTTATAATATAATAGGTTAATAAATGTGTAAATTATGTCTTATTGTGATAATAAATAAAAGGGTGTGTGAATATGCGAAAGATCCGGTTGTCAAATTTGGTAAGTAAACCTTATTTTTTCATTTCCCTGTGCGCTGCATATATGGCGTTGCCTGTTATGGCCGATATGCTATCCGGCGGCGCGGCGGAGTTTTTGCCGGGGACTACTGTGGCCTGGGCGGCACCGGATCCCGGTGATTCTTTGCGGGACTTCCAGCGCAATATATTTGATGATCCGCGTAATGATCCCGGCGTGCAGTTGAACCGGGCCCGGGAATATATGGAACGCCAGCGCATCGCGCAGCAGATGGAAGAAGATCAGAAGAAGAAGAGAGCGCAGGTGGAAACCGATGTGAAAAAGCCGGAAGAAACTGCCGCAAAGCTCACTTTTACCCTGACAAAAGTGGAAACAGATTTTTCCGAAGTGTTGACAGAAGCGGAGATTCAGAATATCACGGCGCCCTACGTTGGCAAGACCGTTTCATTAGCGGATCTGTATGCCATTACCGGGGCCATCAACAACCTGTACAACGACAAAGGGTATATGGTTTGCAAAGCCTATTTGCCACCCCAGCGTATCCACGATGGTGTGGTGCAGATTAAACTTTTAGAAGGCAAAACCGGGCTGGTGACCCTGCAGGGGCTGAAGCATACCCGGGAAAAATACGTGACTGCCCGCGTTCCGCTGAAACCGGGAACTGTTGCTAATACGGCTGCCCTGAACAAACAGCTGCAGCGCTTTAACGCTACCAACGATGTGCAACTGCGCATCCTGGTCCACGCGGGGAAAGAACCGGGAACCACAGATTACGAGATTGCGGCGTACGAACCAACACAGAACCAATCCGTTACAGTATATCTGGACCATAACGGCTATGAGACTTCGGGCCGTTTCCGCCAGGGGCTGTTCTATAACAATCGCAGTCTGACCGGTATGCGTGACAGCCTGCGGACGAATTATATGCGCAGCCAGGGTACGAATATGTACGGACTGGGATACTCCATGCCCGTCAGCAAGCTGGGCACACGGCTTGATTTCGATTTCAGTACCAATACTACGAAGATTATCAAAGGCGATGCCAAACCGTTGGACGTCAAAGGCGAAGGCTACTCGCTTGGGCTTGCCGTCCGTCATCCTTTGCGTGTGGATCAGAAACACCGGGACGAGGTGGGCCTGCAGTTTTTGAACCAAAAATCCAAAACCAAGTGGCGGAGCATCGACTACTGGACGCAGGATAAGCGGAATACCTTTATTCCATATATTTCCTTTACCAAATACGGGGACAGCAGCATTTTGTATCATAAGCACAGTTTCCCCATTACGAGTTTTAAGAATACGGCTTCCGGCGACTGGGAAAACAACTCCACTTATATGAGCTACCAGCTGGGCGTGCTGTACCAGAAGAAATACAAGCACGGGCAGATGTTCTCTGCACGGCTGGACGGCCAGCTGGCGGATGACAAGGACAGATCCTCGGCAGACCGCTTCTATCTGGGCGGAGTCAACAGCGTGCGTGGCTATGAGGAAAGCTTCATCGGTGGCAACAAGGGTGCAACTGTTGGCCTCACCTACCAGATGCCGCTGGATAAGAAGCAGAGGCTGCACGCCTTTACCTTCTTTGACTATGGCTGGATCTCGGACGACCTGGATTTGAACGCCAGCAGTTATTCGGCCTATTCCACAGGCCTGGGGCTGTCGGCGTCAATCAGGAACGTGTACGCCAGCCTGACCTTGGGAATCCCGTTGAAACGGGAGTTTGAGTTTACCACGAAGAAAGTCAGCAACACACGGCTTGACTTCGTTATGTCTGCCACGTTCTGATGAAATGGAACCTGATATCAGGTAGAGCCAGAGGCGTATAAAAACATAATGTTGTTAAGGTAAATGCTAATTGTGACAAATTTGAGGGAATTTTATGAATAAGATTTACAAGATTATCTGGAGCGATGTTAGAAAGTGCTACGTGGTTGTGGCGGAAATCGCAAGGAACCGTGGCAAGAATAATGTGCGCACGATAGTGGAAGGCCTGGCCGCCCATTCCCTGGCCCGGGCCGGCCGCTGGGCGCTGCCCTTTGTTACGGCAGGGGCTTTGCTGCTGCATGTACAGGGGTGGGCTGCGACGCAGATCACCCCTGCCAGTGTGTTGCCTGCAGACCAGAAGAATACTGTGGAAAACAGTAACGGTGTGTACACTGTGTATATGCAGCGGAAAATACCGAACGGGCCCGGCGTAAATCAGTTCGATAAGTTCTCGCTGGAAAACGGTAACATTGCCAACATGCATTTCCGGACAAAAAACGGAGGGCTAACTGCCGACAGTCTGGTCAATCTGGTGAAAGACCGTATTGATATTCAAGGCACGGTCAACGCTGTTAAAAATAACCGTATTGACGGCAACCTGTATTTTATCAGCCCCAATGGAATGACCCTGGGTCCTAATGGTGTAATCAATGCGGGGCGTTTTGTTGCGATGGCGCCATCCTCCGATTATTTTGATAGTTTATGGAGCACAAGCTTTACGAAAAATGCCGCGGGCGATTTTGACCAGAATGTAGCTGATGCGGTTAAAAACGACTTTGCAAAATTTGGAACCCGGTATAAAAAGAATGAACAGGAGGGCAAAGAAGAAGGCGAGTTCAAGTCTACTAACCTAGAATTTAATTCGGATTCGGCTGCTGATAAAGGCATCGTGATTTCTGGCCGTATCAACACCCGTAGCGGTATTGTGCTGGGCGCGGGCAATATTGCCATTGAAAACGGTGCTGTGCTGAAAAGCCAAAAGGATATCAATTTTTCCAATCTGGTGAATACGGAAAATGTAAGCGGTGCCGCCTTTTCCAATATCGGCATGACTGCTGTAACAGACGATAAGTCCGGTGACATCATCCTGCGGGCGGAGGCAAAACATGAATTTGTCAATTCGCCGCTGATTCCGGGCGAACAGACTTACGATTCTATAACTAATGTGAATAATCACGCGGCCGTTACTGTAAAAGGGGAAATTGAAGGCGATGCCGGCGTGGATATTTCCGCTGAGAGCAAGACGACGTTCAATAATAAGGACTGGCCGGGAATATCCGGCTTGTCAGATACAGTGCCGGAATTCCTGAACGACCTGGGCATTACATGGGCGGCAGATTGGGCGCACAAGGTTAACTCGGCTGCGGTTACGCTTGACAGTACCGGCAAGGTAACTGCCGGAGGCAATGCCGGTTTACAGGCAGATTCGACTTTGAGCATTAAAATACAGGCTAAAACGGTAGGCAAGAGGGACGCCGGCGCAAGTACGGCTATTCCTGTTACCGCCGTGGCAGTGGTGAATGCTTCCAATAAGGCTTTGGTGGACGTGAAGGGCGAACTGGCTGCCGAAGGTGATATTTCGCTTGCCGCTACGGCAGATACAACGCTGGATGTGACGGCTAAAGCCACTACGGAGAAACCCGACGGTGATACCGGCAACGCCATTTACCTTGGGGGGGCGCTGTTATTTGGCGACAGTGTTGCCGAAACAAATGTAGAATCTTTGACGAAGAACAACCAGCCTCAAAAGTTGACGGCCGGCGGCGTCTTTTCTGCTGAAGCGACGGCCAACAGCGAGATTGCGGTTGAGGCTGCGTCTGCAGGTTTGAATGAATCCTTTGCTTCCACAGCTTTAGCCTGGCTGGATTACGATTCCGCCGCCAATGTAAATCTGAAACGCAGCGTAGAAGCCGAAAGCGTTACCGCCAAGGCGGCCAACCAGGTTGATTCTCTGGGCATTAGCGCAGATAACAGTATTGGGGAAGGCGTAGATCCCATGATTGAGTTTAAGGTTGCGGGCGAGTCCAATGTGAGCGCCCTGGCCAATAAAATCAAAACAAAGATGGGAGCGGAAGGGTTCCGGCAGGGCGGCAAGCTGCAGGGAGTGGAAAACGTTTTCAACAATGCGTTGCAATATGTAACAGCAGGCGCTGCCGTGGCAGTGGTGGATAATACCAATACCGCCAATGTTATCGTTACGCCGGGTGTGGAGCTGAAAGCTGTTAAAAAGGATGAAGACGGGAATCCGACAAATGGCGGCGGCGACGTTACCGTTGAGGCGGTTACTAACATGAAGTCCTTTTCCCATACGGTAACAGGCCAGATGAACAAACAGACGGATAATGCCGCGCAAAACTCCAAGGTAAACGTGGCGGCGGCTTTCCTGTACAGCAATATAGATAACAATGCTACGGTGGAGCTTCAAAGCGATAACAACAGCAATACCTCTGAAGGAGTAACGCTTACCTCTGTGAGCGGCAACGTTACTTTGAAAGCGGATGTGGAAAGTGATGATTCCAACTCCATGAGTACGCTCCGGGGCAGCAACATTACAGAAGCCTGGGACAATCTGATCAACGCGTTAAAAGCCATGAAAAAAGATACCAGCAAGCTGACCCAGTGGAAGAAAGAAACGGTTGACGTGCAGACGGAGCTGGCAGACGGGACTATCAGCAAAGCAGAGGCTGCTACCAGGTGGACAAACGCATTGGGCGGTTTTGGTTCTTTTGTCAGCAGTGAAATTAACGACATATTAAAAGTTGACAACAATCTGAAGAAGATGGTGACCGCATTATCCGATTATTTAAGCCCGTCATCTTACACAAACTACTATGTGAGGAGTTATACCCTGAACGGGAATCAGTCGGGTGATACGGCAACCGTTGCGGCTTCCGTTAATTATGCGAACCTGGAAAACAAAGGCATTGTGACCATAGGGGAGAGCTCTGCACTGACTGCAGGGAAAGACATCAGTATCCGGTCGAAGGCCCAGACCGAGTCAATCAGCGCAACGGGGAACAGCGGGGAATATCTGGCCTATTCTGAAACCAACGGTACCGGTATTGGCGCCAGTCTGGCATGGCAGGATATTTCGGCTGACGCGATGGTGCTGGCGGGTAAGAATGTGACGATGCAGGCAAGACCGGCAGACGGAAGCGCTGCTGGCAAGATTGACATCAGTACCAATGCGGAAGTTGAAGACGTCAGTATTATTTTCAGCGCCGGTAAGGCAGACCGGAGCGGTCTGGCGGGGTCCTTTAACATACAGGACGGCGGCAGCAACAGCCTGATACTGGTGGATGACGAAGCCACATTGAGCGCTACGGACGCGGTCTCGCTGGCAGCTAACAACAAGCTGGTTGCGTTCAATCTCGCAGGTGGTCTGGCTCTGGGCAGCGCCAAATCAACCGCGACGGTGGGGGCCGGACTGGCTATGAACCGACAGGATGCCAACAGTATGACGGTAATCGGCGATAACGGCACGAATGCTTCTACCACGATTACAGATACAGAATCAGAAGAATACGAAAACAAAAGCGTTGAGGAAAAAAACAATATAAAAAAGGAGAATACACTGGCTGCTGCCCGTAAGCTGGCAGCTGACCGGGGAACCATCCGCAGCATGGACAGGAATTTTGCGGATGCAAAGACGGCTGCCAACAGGCAGCTGGGTGCCGCTACGGCGAGCGGCGCGGACAAAGGCAGTGTAACCGGCACGAGTATAACTGCGAGTTCGGTGAACAGTGGTACCATCAACGCCCTGGCGGTGGAAGGCGTTTCCAATTCGGAAAACCATGCGGGCCTGGATACGGTGAACCAGTGGAATAAAACTGTCACACAGGCAAAGAGCGACATTACCGATACGGTACAAAATGTAATTGGCTGGCCGGTAGCCAGGTGGGCAAATAAAACATTTACAGGCGAAACAAAAAAGAGTTGGAATTTCAGGAAATATGAACCGATTCCGGAAAACAATGCCGCCGCAACTAACAAGTTTAATATTGCTGCGGCAGGCAGTGTAAGCCTTAACCTGAACAACAGCCAGACGGCGGCGGTTATTGACAGGGTAAACCTGACACTGTCGGATGGCGGCGCCGGCAAGTTGAAAAACGAAGCTACAGACGACATCTTTACCGGCGCCTGGGCTGGCGCGGCGGCCATGAACTGGTTTACCGGCGGCGCCGGGGTTGCGTCCAATAATGCAGCCCATAAAGGAACTCTGGGAGCGGCTGTAGCGCTGAATAAGCTGGATCGGAATGTGAAGGCTGTCATCAGTAACGCGGCCATTTCCCGGGCAAAGTTAATTGAAAATACAGCGATTAAAAAAGGGACGGAAGCAGCGGCTTCTTTGGGCATTGCTGTAACCAATAATGGTCAGGGTACAGGTACAAATGCCGGTATTGCCTTTGGCCTTGCCATGAACAAAGTTGACAGCGGCGTACATGCCCTGCTGATTGATAACACGTCGGCCTTTACCAACAGCAATAATACAAGCGGCAGCACCGGTGTTACGGATATCAGCAACCGGGCCTATGACGGCGATATCCAGGTGGCCGGCGGCGTTGATTTTGCTTTTGCCAATTCTGCTGACGGAGGAAGGGCAATTGCTGCCGGCATAACGGCGGCGGTCAGCGAGATTAAAAACGATATCCAGAGCGGCATACAGGGCGGCACATACACCGGCGTAAATAATATGAGCGTGGCGGGCGATGATGCCCTGACCCAGGTGAATGCTGCCGTAGGGTTGGGCTTTACTACCTCTGAACACGGCTTTGACGGCGCAGCTTCTTTTGCCTACGCCGAACTGGAAAATACAAATCATGCCTATATCAGTGGCACGGAAGAAATTAAGGCGACGGGCGAGGTAAGCGTAACCGGCCGGGATATTTCAGGCAGCGGCGAAAGCAACCCTTATGTTAAATATCTGAAAGACCGTAAAGTAGACGCAATAGGCAGCAGTTACCTGAGCAGTGATACAAAACGGAAACTGGGTACTGAGGCAGGCAGTTCCATCGTCAACGTGGCGGTAGAAATTAATGGCAGCAAGTCTGTCGGATTGGGCGCAGCGGTTGCCGCGGCTAATGTGACAAACAAATTCGGTTCTGACATAACCGATAATAAAAAGCTGGAAGCGGACAGTGTCCGGGCAGCGGCAGATGTCCATACGAACATCGTATCCGTGGGGGCCGGCGTCAGCGTCAGCACGCAGAGTTTTGGCGGCACGGGTTCCCTGTCTTTCATCGACCTGGATCAGGATAACATTGTGTCCATTACCGGCAACCGGAACGGAACAGAGGCGGCCAGCGGCATTAAAGCCAATGCGGTAAGCGGCACGGCGAATAATACCAGCCATATTGTAAACGTAACCGGCGATTTTGCCGGAGGCAAGAATGCCGTGGGCCTGGGCGTTGCCTATAACTATATGGACAACACTACCGGCGTGTATGCCGGCGACAATCAGATTAAAGCCAAAGATGCGGAAAAAGGTGTGGCTGTTTCCCTTGACGCGGAAAACGACGCCTACGCGCTGGCATTGTCCGCAGGCGCAGCCGTAACGTATAAAGATAACGGTATCGTGGCGGCTCACGGTAACTTTGGTGTGAACCGGGGCTATAACGATACGGTTGCTGTTATCGGTGAAGACAAAGCGTATAAATCTTATGAGGATTACAAAAAGGAAAAAGAAGGTCAAAATTACGAGAAAGATAAAATCACCAACGCATCTTCTGTAACGGTAAAAGCTACGGATAATACCAGCAAGACCAGTATTGCCGGTGACGTTGACCTTGCCCTGAAGAATAATACGGTCGCTCTGGGGGTAGGCGTTGCCCTGACGGATATAGGAACCGGTTCCGGCGACAGCGCTAAACGTGAAGTAGTCCGTGCGGAAATCAACAATACAGACATCATAACAGTACAGGCGAAAGATGCAAACGGAAATGCGAAGGATCCTGTCATCTCCGCGGCTGCCACAGATACCTCCAGGGCAACGACTGTGGCGGCAGGGATCGGTATTGCCCGGGATACAAAAGTGGGCGCCCAGATTATTCTGGCGGATGCGGAAATCAGCAAGAAAACAACGGCCGGCCTGAATGATACCACGGTAAAAGAACTTTCGGGTTCTGACGCTGGAAGGAAAGCCCGGGTTAATGTTAAGGCGGACACCAGTTCCACGTTAAAGACCGGGGCCGGCGCTTTGCAGGTAAGCGGTTCCAATACGTTCCTGACCGGCGTTATAGCGGTAGGCATTAACCGTATCAGGGATGATACCACTGCGGGCGTGACCTTTGCCGCCGCGGGTGCCGGTAATAACCTGGATGTAGCAAACCTGGATATTAACGCCACGGCAAAGGGCGATATCCTGAGCGTGGCGGCCGGCGCGGCCGGCGGCTGGAAAAACACGGCGATCGCAGGCGGTTCCGGCAGTTATAATTACATTGCTAACAACGCGAAAGCCGTTATTCAGAATGCCAATGTAGACAGCACGGGCAACGTGGGCGTAGTGGCTCAGAGTGATGAAGCTATCTCCAACTACGCAGGGGTACTGGATGTGGCCATTGGCGGTCAGGGTGTTTCTGCCGCTGTTGGCGTAACAGGTTCCAATAATCAGATTACCGGTAAGACGGAAGCGCTGATTGAGAACAGTACGGTAAACGCTGCGGGCAGTTCCGGCGGTGATGATGACGACAAGGTTATCAGGACAAAGAGCAAACTGAAAGATAATACCGAAAACGAAAAATATATGATTGAGGGCTCTGTAAACAGAGGCATCTGGTCCAGCGGGTCGTTTACGGAAGGCGAGGGAGATAATAAGACATACGGCGTGAGCCGGTTGCAGAAAGGCCGTGAAGAAGAAACGAAGACCGGCGTGGTAGTTGATGCTTCTGCTACCCACAGCGTTTCTTCCGCTATGGCCAACGGCGGCGTGGCGGTAGGATCCGGTCAGGAAGCGCTTAGCGGTTCCCTGGCCGGCGTGGTGAACCTGAACTATGTGAGCGGCGCGACAATAGCGCAAGTGCTGGATTCCAATCTTAACAACGCAAACCGCCGCAGTGATGTGAATGTCCGTGCGGCGGATTACACCAATGTGGCGGAATTCAGCGGTTCTGCTTCTGTGGCTGTCGGGCAGCAACTGGCCGGCGCGGCGGGCTTTACCGGCACTACCAACGAGATTGACCGTGTGACATCGGCAGGCGTGTCTACCAAACCGGCGGAGGGACAGCAGAATATTACTGCAACCGATAAAACGAAAAACAACATCTATGCCAAAAACTTCAATGTGACTGCGGATGCGAAACAGGCCATGTCTGCCTTTAACGTGACCGGCGCAGTGGCAGGCAGCTCTGCGGCTGCTTTTGAGACCGGGGACAATGTCAATACCAACAAGATGCATAGCTCTACTATCGCCACGGTGACCAATTCGACAGTAGATTACACGCAGAACGCCAGGATAAAAGCCAGCCATGAAGATGCCATCTACAACATGAACGTGGACGCGGGCCTGACCATTTCTACCAGCGGGGAAGGCATGGCAGGTTCCCTGAACGTGGGTATCGGCGTGGTGAATGAAGATTCCGTGGCGCTGGCTGATATAGAGAACAGCAAACTGAAAGTCCACGACAGGGCGGAAGGCGACACGACAAAATCCGACCTTTCCATTGGCGCCGCTAACAACACCAAACTGGAAGCCACGCTGGTTTCCGTGGGCGTGGCGGCCGGTCTGTTCAGCGGCGGTGTAGCCAGCAGTATCGCGGTGAACAATATTGATACCAATGTTACCAGCCGTATTCTGGGCAGCGAGCTGACTGCGGATACTATCAATGTAGACACAACGAACGAACTTAAGGTGAAAGATGCCACCGGTACCGGCGGAGGCGCCCTGATGGCCGGTATTGGCGTCGGTGTGGACGTGAATACGTTTAACGACAGTGTAAGCACTATTGTGGATCACACCGGAGAAGGGAATACGGAGAATAAGAGTACCCTGAAGGCAAACGACACCCTGTCCGTTAACACCAAAACCCAGCGGGACATTGACGCTACAGTAGCCGGCGTGGGCATCGGCGGGGCCGGCATTTCGGTCAATGTGCTGGCTGTTACGGTAAATGACGGAATTAACCAGTTGGGGTATGCGCAAGACGCGGATGGCAATGATACTGACTTCAGTCATACATATGTCGTAGACACGGTACTGGGAACAGTAAACGACAACACCAAACGCATTCTTGCCGATCATTTCTATGGCCTGACCGCAGCGGAGCAGGCAGAAATGCAGAGGAGGGTTAACACCAGCGCCAGAACCGGTAATGATGAGAATGGTGATCATATTAACGGTACGGGCGTGCATTCTTATGTGCGGAACAATTCCACGCTGGAAGCGACCAACGGCGCCCTGACGGTAAAGAATACCGAATTGAACGACGCCCAACTCAACGGCGGCAGCGGATCTTTGGGCGCTGCGGCGGTGAATGTGGCCGATGTGGTCTATCATTTGAACGAACTGAATGACATTGAAGTTACAGATTCTACCGTCAAAGGGGGCAGTGTATCCCTGACGGCCCATCAGGGGAACGTGACAAAGAACAAGGACGATGCCATCCATCTCAAGACGGTGCAGGCAGGATTAGGTGGCTGGGCTATCGGGGCAGGCTACGCGGGGCTTACGACAAAAGGGGAGACAGGCATCACTGTCGACAGGGGTGTGCTGACCGCCACCAAAGGCGACCTGACCGTTAAATCCAGCGACGACGTAAAGAGCAAAACCGATATGGTGGGCGTGTCGGCCGGCGTGCTGTCAGTCCCTGTCAGCGTTGCGCATAATTACAACGCGGCGAACAACTTTGTGACGGTTTGGGGTGGCAGTACGCTGACTGCAGCAACGGACGAGACACGGGAGGTTACGGACAGTAACGGAAATAAAACGGCAGAAAAGGTTCCGGCTTCTGTCAGCCTGCTGACGGAACGCACCGGCCGGGTAGCGGCTAAGACTGTAGGCGTGGGTGTAGGCGGCACGGCTGTTATTGTTAACACGGCAAAAGTCAGAGATACCGGTAAAGCCGGTGTTACTGTGGAGGACAGCGGAAATACGTTCACGGCGGATGCCATCCGCATGGGTTCAACCAACGCGCCGGTATTGAAAGCCGAAGCCGGCGGAACGGGCGTGTCTGTCCTCGGGGTCGCCGTCATGCACAGCAGCGCTACGGCAAAGTCTCAGGCGACCGTGTCTGTAGAAGACGGCAACAGTTTTCTGGCTGACACGGTGCTGGCCCAGGCGGTGATTGGCAGGGAAGGCACGGATATGACCCATGCGGAGACACACAGTACCAATGTGTCTGTTGGCAGTATTGCGCCCAACAAAGCGAAGGCTATCACGGAGACGACGGCCAGTGTTACCATGGGCAGTGAAAACTATAAGACGGAAAAGAAAGAAAAGACGACAAACGAACAGGGGCAGGAAGAGGAAAAAACGGTTACCGGATCATATACCAGCCTGGCCCTCATTACCCAGAATAATGCCAGCCGCAGGGCTATTATCGGTAACATGAGTATTGGTATCGGTGCATCCATCGGTACCGGCGACGCCAAAACAGAAGGCAATGATAAGAGCCTTGTGGAAGCCAAAGGCGGGGCAGGCAGCAATGAGGCTGCAAAATTGAAAAACCTGAAAATCAGCGCAGGTGGCAACAATACGGCCAAAGGCTTTGCGGACGGTGACTCGGGCGGTATTACGGCCTGGGGCGCGGCAGCTACGATTACGATGAATACCAAAACCACCAACACGGCTTCGTTGTCCGGCGCGTGGGATGTGGCGGAAAACGCGGACATTGGCTCCTTGCAGCAGGTTACGTCCAAAGGTACTTCCAAGACCGGCGCAGGCGGTGTATTGAGTGTAACCTGGGCCAACTCCGATAACAATGTGGAGATGGATACCCGGACGCAGCTTATGGAAGGCACCCGGCTGAACGCCGGGCAGAGCTATATGCTGGCAGCCAACAAGGTGGTTACCGGGGCCTATGACGGCGAAAGCTGGAACAACCACATGAATGTCGGCGGCGTCATTCAGATAGCGCCGGATATTAAATCCAGGCAGGAAATTAAAACGAATGCCAACGTGGAAATCGGTAAGGCCGCCGGCGGGAACAGCGGTTCCGGTGATCCCGCAACCAAAGTGACCACAAGTAAAGGCCAGGTTTACGACGCCTATTCCGATATGGACGTCTGCAACAAGGTAGAAGGCAAGGGCGGCGGCGTAGCGGAAAACATATATACATACAGCGATAATTTTGTCACTTCTACAAATAAGATTACCGTAAATGACAAAGCGGAGCTGGAACAGAAAGGCGAATACGAAAACGGCAACGACATAACCCTCAGCAGCAGCGACAGGATCAAGATGAATCTGGCGGCGGAAGCCTATGCCGGAGGTCTGGAAGGCACTGTGAAAGGCCAGGTGGAAACTGAGGTAACCCGCAACAACAGCGTGGAAGTGAACGGTAAGCTGTCCAGTACACACGATACCAATATTTACGCAGGCGTTAACGCGGACGGAACGAAATCATCGCTGAACGTCACCGCTCTGGCGGAAGCCCATAACAATTCCGTGCTTCCTCCCTATACCAGCCCGGAAATACTGCTGGGCCTGAAGAACAACCAGCAGGTAAAGATCGGATCCACCGGCAGTGCCACTTCCGTACGCAATATCAACGTGTCGGCAGAAAACGGAAGCGAAACCATTAAGAAAGATACTGTAGCAGTCTACTGGCTGTTCGTCGGCCAGAGCAAGGACAGCAAAACCGCTACCAATACGCAGGGCGTTTCGACAGTTAGCGAGAACAACAATAACTTTGTTAATGTAGACGGTGTGCTGAAGACCGGTATTCAGAACAATGTGAAGATTGATATTAAAGGGGCGCTGCTCCCGAAGGCCAAAGACAGTACCGGCGCTGAGTATACGCCGATGCCTAAAGATTCCTCTGTCCAGGCATATACTGACGCCGATGTTTATGTAAATGGTGTTAAAATTGCAAGAGGAACCGCTACAGACACCATTATCAGGCCTGAGGACATCATAACAGGCGAAATGGACTATGCCACCCAGCTGGGCAGCCAGCTTGCCACGCTGGAAAAACTGATCAGCGACTACGGTACGGATCAGGACCGGGATGACAAGAAGACCGCTGCCTATTTGGGATATGTGCAGCAGCGGCAGCGTATTCTTGAGGAGATGGAGAAACGGGGCCTGTTTAAGGATGAAAAGGTACCTAAGTATCAAAAAAATGCAGACGGCAGTTATAAAACAGATAGTGCCGGCAATTTAATTCCCGTAACAGATGCAGGCGGCAACATTGTATATGAAATGGATGCCCAGGGAAAAGAGATAGTACGCCGGGTTTACACAACCAAGGGCCTTGTCATAAGCTATGTGGAAATTCCGGATATTACCGTCAGCGGCGGTAATATTGTGGTACAGTCTGATACGTTGTACGGAAACGGCAGCCTGGAGGCTAACGGTGCGCCGCGGATTGAGATTAACAATCTGTCAAACGCTTATCTGAAACTGAACAATATAACAGTTGGCGAAGAGGGTGGGGATATCCGTTTCCGGGGTGAAAGCCTCAGCACCGGTGAAACAGGGAGACAGCAAATCAGGAACCTGAACAAGGACACCGGCAAGACAGTGGGCCTGACTCTGTACAGCGATGCCGGTAATGAGAGTGTAATTACAGTATTGAACGACAACAGCAGTACAGGCACAACGATAACCGTTACGGGCAATAATCAGGAATGGGCGTATACGTCAATTCCCGATGTGGCGGTACTTGGTAATATCAATAACAGTTATGGTCTTGTTAAAATCGAAAACAAACAGGGCAACATTACACTCGGATCCGGCGACGCTGAAAAAAACAAGGCCAATGTCAATGGGCGTTCGGTACAGCTGATTGCTACCCACGGCAGCATCTCGCAGGATTATATTGACGGTATCGTGAACATCGGCGGACGGCCGCAGGATCTGAACAGAAGCATTGCGGATAGCGAGAGAGCGCGCGCGGGACTGAACAAGGAACAGGATAATCATAAGTATAATGTTATTAATGCAACGCCCGTGCAATCGGACAGTTCGGCGGGCCGTATTGCCGGGGACAACGTGTATCTGGCTGCGGCTGATATCAACGTAAACGGCCTGATTCAGAGTGGTTATGGCAAGTATGTAGCGGAAATTGCAGAAGACGCCTTAAGTGACGCGAACATTGAAAAGTTGAAAAACAACGGCAGTGAAGTCACGATTCAGGGCCGCACCATGTACAAGCTGAATGATGGGAACAAGGCTGTGTATGATTCGGGAACCGGCGCGTATAAGTATATTATACAGGTTTACTATGACCCCGGGACAAAAGGGCTGGTGGTAGAGGATATCGATACCAGGGGCGGTAAGATTTACCTGACGGGCCGCATTTCCAGTACTGGTAACGGCAGGATCCTGGCTGTGGACGGCGGCGCGGAGATTTCCATCACCAATAACACCAAGGCTGATCTTTCTGCCGGCAAGATTCTGAATAACGACATCGAAGGCAAGATTTCCATTACCGACCTGGCCAAGAGTACTTGGACAGAGTATGACCGTAATGGGACAAATTCCATGTCGATTGCCGCTTACGAAAAGTATCTTACACTGACTGATGCATACAAGGCGGATTTTGCCAAGTTGAACGATACGCAGAAAGTGTCGTATCTCAATCTTTCTGACATACAAAGAGCTGAGTATGCGAATCCGCAGACGACGGACGCGCGAAGGGCAGAAATACTGGGAACCCCGACGGAGGCCCAGATTAATGAAGCTAAAATAGTGTCCGGCGGCTCTATCGGACACAATAACGGCGCGACACCTTCTGCTTCGTATGCCGTGAAGGATGACCTTCGTTACAATTGGACAGAGGGAGAGGATACAAGTATTACGCGATATTACAGACTGGAAACGAGTTCGTTGTTCTGGGGCGGGTTAAAATACGGTGACAACACGAGTGAGCTGGCGAAGCTGGAAAGTTCTTTGCCTTCCACTACGAGACCCGGGACAGAGAGCGAACTGGGGAAGGGCGATTTTATTGGCGCTATTGATAACAAGTATGGGCTGAACAACAATGAATTTGGCGCAATTTTTGAAAATAATCTGACTGATAATTCCCGGACAGTTACCGGAAGCGGGAAAGAAAGCGGGGACTGGTGGGCGCTGTGGTCAAATCCGACATACTGGGTTACCTGGACGACAAAGACCGGGTCTACACAATCCTATACCTACTCTCTGAAAGCGAATAAACAGATCGGTGTCGGCTTTATCGGCCAGAAAGACGGAAGCATCAGCGTAACTAACACCAATACAGTATCCGGCAACGTCAACCTGGACGGAAACATTCAGAACAACACTAAGGATGCTACGCTTACTGTTCAGTCCGCAGGCGGCAGCATCATCCAGAAGAGTGGTACAAGCCTGACCACAGGTCACGCGGACTTACGGGCTAAAAATGATATTGAAAACATCCATATCACGTCTTTGGGCGAACGGATTGCTGCAACTACCCAAAATGAAGGGGGAGACGTTGCTGCCACCTATATCCCCCATGACGGGGTTAAGCTTAGCGCTGTCTCTTACAACGGCGGGGACATTGACGTGGATGTTGTGGGAGGTACGGCAGACGGGCAGAAACTGCCCGGCAATGTTGTGATTACCAGGCTGGCCAGCAAAGGCCGGCAACATGCGACCGAAAAACCCGGTGACGTTTCTCTGAAAGCGGAAGGCAACATTACCCAGTTTATTTCGCTGGGGCAGAAGTTTACCGACGAAAACGGCGCTGCGTATATAAGCGCGGAAGCATACCTGCAAAATGACGCAGCGTACCAGGCGTTGCCGGATAACCGGAAGCAGGCTTATGCAGACAAGGTGACGCAGGAATTTGAGCAGTTAGTCCGTCTGCGGCAGAAGTTCACCAAAACGGGTTCTGCCGGAACGTATGACAGCGCGGCTGAGTACCTGGCACAGGACAATACCTATCAGGCGAAGCTGCAAGCCAATTCTGCCTATGCGAACCAGATTAAAAATGAATACGCGAACAAAGACGGCCACACTGATTTAGAGCAAAAATACAGAGGATACAACAGCGCTGAAGAGTATCTGGATCAGGATAAAGCATATCAGGATTTGCTTTTCGCATCCGCAGCCTACAGGGATAACGTGGAAGATGAGTTTGCCCGGTTTACGAAGGAAGAGACCGCATCGGTACAGGGGCGCAGCATTCGCCTTACCAGCGTAAAAGGCAGCATTGGTACGGTTGAGGAAATAAAGAACAGCGAGGGTACGGTCCAGCGTGTGGTGCCTAAGCGGGCCGTTGTCATTGACTCCTTCGCGGAAGCATACGGCCTCAGCGAGGATACTGCCAACGTAAGTGCGGAAGCGAAGAAGCATATCTACCTGGCGGAAAAAGAAGGGGATATGCGCGTAGGCTCCATCATCTCCCATGAGGGTGATGTGCGCGTGGAAGCAACCGATGGCCGTCTTGTTGATGCATTGCCCCAGCAGGATAATGCCAACAATGTGGATGAGGACGACCTGATCCATCACTGGATCGATGCGGGCCTGATCGCAGGTACGGAAGATTATGAAGGTGCTTACATTAAAGGCCTGAAGCAGGATGCTGCCAATTATAAGGCAAGAGTGGAAGAACAGTACCGGGAATTCAAAAACGGCGGTCAGGAGCAGTCGCTTCGGCAGAAGTTCACTAAACCGGGTTCTGCAGAAACCTATTCCAGTGCGGCGGAGTATCTGGAACAGGACAAGGCCTATATGGTAATGGAGAACTCCAATGCTGACTATAAAGCTCATATACAGTATGAATATGAGCACCGAGCAGATAATCCTGACTGGCAAGCCAAGTATGCAAATTATGACAGCGCCGGGGACTATCTGGATCAGGATACGGCATATAAGAACATGCTGGCGTCTTCCAAGAATTATAAAGATACCATCGAGAAGGAATTCAAACAGTTTACGGTGGAAGACGGTATCAAGTCGAAATTTACCAAAGAGGACGGGACTTTCTATACTTCTGCCAGTGAATACTTGAATTATGATACGGGAGAAGAGGCGGCCAATTACCGGCAACTGGTAAAGGATACCCAGAATGAAACCAATGAATATGTAAGACTGATTAATCAGGAATTTACAGCTTACAAAAATGGTACGGCCAGTGCTGAAATTGAGCAAAAGTATGCCGGTTATGACAGTGTATCGCAATATTTGCTGGCTGATAACTCTCCGGGTGGCTATCTGGAAATGATAGCGGAACAGAACGAGACTGAAGTCAGAATCTGTGAAGAATTTGCCCATTTCAGCAACAATAAGAGCAAGGGTCATCTGACGGATATGTTCACGATGCCCGGCGGCAAGACATACGACAGTGCCGCCGCTTATCTGCGGGATGACGCAACCTATAACGCGATGGTACAAAAATACGAGCATCCGGAGTACGCCTGGACGAAGGAACAGCTGCTCTATGCAATCCGTAATGCTATTGTGAACAAGGAAAGCGGTGTAAACGCTGAATCCCAAAGCAAGGCAGCTAACATACAGGGCAAAAACGTGACACTGGTATCCCGGGGCGTAGGCGTGAACACGAATCAAACTACGGAAATCAGTGTCAGCGAACTCGGTGGCGGCAGTGAGGCCTCTATTGCCAAAATGAAGCTGTTGTCTAACGCGGATGCGGCCGATGTGACCATGAAAAACAAGAATGGCGACATTCTGCGTCTTGTGACAGAAACGAAAAACGGTGTATTAGTTAACACGTGGAAAGCTTATAAGGCCGACAATCCTTCTCAGGAGATTCAGTACGGAGATGCGTCCGATTATGCGATTGATAAGTTCGTGATCGGTAACATGAGCCCGCTGGGGGTATATGCGGACGGAAAGCTGGACGTTACGGCTATTGATAACAATGCGTTCGTAGCCGGGCGCAGCAATGATCAGGCAGGCTTCGCTCCTCTGAATGTAGGCCAGATCACGGCTGTTGGCAACGATGTGCGCCTGTATACCCGGGAAGGTATTTACAATGCGGCGGATACGGCAACCGGAGCGAACCAGGGCAATATCCATGCGAAAGATGTGATTGCGTATGGCGGAACAAAAGATATCGGCACAAAAGATAAGCAACTGACGCTAAGCCTGTCAGGTGATTTGCTGGAAGCTTACGCCGACGGCAGCGTATATATTAAGAACACAAAGGCCGAAGACAGGCTGCGCGTGGGTTCTGTATATGCAAAAGACACGGTTTCGCTGGAATCTGCCAAAGGCTTTGATATGACGGCCAATCCTGACTACACGATTGCGTATCTGAACGCAGGCAAGGTTTTGGAATTGAAGACCAGTGAAACAGAAGGCGAGATTGGAACCGAAACGAACCCGATCCGTATCCTGAATAATGCCGGGACTCCGGAAAATTTTGCCGGATCGGCGGCCAACAACGGTATGCTTATTAACCTGGAAGGCAGGGACGCTTATGTGAAGGGCGTGAACGGTACGCGCGGCGAAAATACCACCATGCGGCTGGGGCTGATTGAAATGGCCGGTAATTTCGCTGCAACCAGCGAAAGTTACATGGAAGCAGGCGCAGTCCGGTTAGCGGAGGGTGAAGAGGGTGCAGAAAGTTATAAACCTGGTATAAACGGCAGGATTACTGCAGCAGGCAACGTGAAACTGGATGCAGCGAAGGATGTAACCGTTAACGGGCCGGTTAATACTGCTGCCGGTACTATTAAGGTGAAGTCCGGGGAAAACGTAACGGTAAACAAAGCTGAAAATGATGAAGACACGTTAAACGCTGACGGTGCCGACAACATGAACGGTGGCCAGATTGAGATTGAGGCAGCTGATACGGCAACGATTAACGGCTCTGTTGCGGCGATGAATGCGATTTTGGTTTCCGGCGGGCAGGGTGTTACGCTGAACGACAAAGTGTCGGCCGGTTCGTTAAACTTTGATGCCGGGACCGGGGAATATACCGGCAACGGTCTTATCAATCTTGTTTCCGCCGAAGGCCTGATTACCCAGAATGAAGGCGGCATTCTTACGGCGCGCCGTGTAACCGCCACCAGCGGCAAAGCAATCACGCTTACCAGTGAAGGCAATACGTTCCGCGAATTTATGGCGGAAGGCGTGGAAAAAGAAATTACAGACCAGGGCCAGACAACAAAAGAAAAGGCTATTGACGGCAGCGTGGACGTTCGCGCCCATGCAGGAAAAACCCTGTCTGCAGGGATTGATTCCACGAATGTTTACGGCAACGTGACGCTGCAGAACCTGGACGGCTTTCTGGGCAAGGATCCGGACGACAACGATTTAGGTTACGGGGGCTTGACCGTTACCACGGATATTGTGGCGAAACACGGAAATAACGGTGAAGCCGGTTCGATTACCTTCCAACAGCAGGGCGATATTCTGGTGAAAGGCGCCTTGCAGGCTGACGGTTATGTAACAGAGGAAGGGTATTTGGAAACTGAGCAGGGAATTGTCGGTTCCGGTTCGATAATAAATGAAAAAAGTATCCAGGCCGGGCAGGATGTTACGCTGAGAACGACATCCGGGGATATCCATACCATGGAAACAGTTACGGCAGCAGGCGACGTAACTGCGGCATCGACAGCATCAGCGGACGGCAAGATCCAGATCTCGGGAGATGTATTTGCAGAGAATATTAACATTGCATCGCTGGGGGCAACGGTTATTACTGAAAAATACATGGATGCAGGCCAGAATATAACAGTGGAAACCCATAGCGGGGATATTAACCTGAATGGAGTGGCGCATGCCGGGAAGGACTTTGAAATCTCCAGCGGGAAGAACCACAGCGAGAGTGGTAATATATCAGTTAAAGGCAGCCTGAGCGCCATGGGTAACCTGAACGTGCAAACTGACTATACAGGGGACGATCCTGGCCAGGGAAATATCATTCTGGGTACGTTGTCTGAAAATGTGGATCAGTTGATATATGCCGGGGATAATGTAAATCTCAAAACCACAAACGGAAACATTACGGTCAATACCATTTTAAGCGCCGGAAACGACTTGCAGGCAGCAACGGACAGCGGCGACATTATAATGCAAAATAATGTGACTGCGCAAAACGATATTATTGCCACCAGCGCCAGCGGTAATATTCGTGTAGAAAACGGAGATATCGAAGCAAAACGAAACATTACCGCGCAGACAGGAGGAGAAGGTAATATTCATCTAAACATTATGTCTGGAATGACCAATCGTCATGTTACGGCAGGGAATGGCATTAGTCTGACATCGGATGAAGGATCCATCTGGGTGGGCGGAGACGTTACTGCCGAAAATGGCGACGTGATTGCCGTGCAGAATAATGGCAAGAAGGCTACAGGCGAAAACGGGGAGGAAATTTTAAACGAAGGCATCCTGTTCTCGGGAGATGTGAGCGCTCTTAACGGTAACGTGAAAGCAAATGTCGTGAAAAATGGGATGATTCTTTATTTAGGAAAAGTAGAAGCCCCAAAAGGTAATATTGAAGCGATAATTGCTCCAACTGGAAGTGGTTTTATTCAGTACGGCGATGACTATGGTAACGGTATGGTAAACGCCGGCGGAAATGTTACGGCAGAAGCCGGATCCGGCGATATCATCTATGCAAGCCATGTGAAAGCTGGCGAGAACATAACTGCACTTGCACATAACGGGGACATAAAAGGGTCCGGCAACATGAACGCCGGTATGGATGTGGCTTTGGGAAGCACCGAAGGTGACGTGGATCTGAGCGCTGATGTGACTGCAACACATGACGTAACTTTATGGGCGCTACAGGGTAACGTTGAAGTTAAAGGCAACATAGAGTCAACGAACGGCGATACTCTTTTGAAGGCGACCAACAACGACCCGCACAAATCAGACGGTAACATTAAGGTTTTGGGAACCGTTACATCCGGCGATGAAATCATACTGAATGCGGAAAATGGGGATATTTCGGTCACCGGTGATGTTATCTCAGGCAATGATGTTTATGCTGAAATTTTGAATGATGCTGACGGTAATATTTCACTGGGCGGCAATATTACTGCTGCCAACGAGATAGTTGCCAGAACAGCTGGCGGAGATATTACGCTGGGAAGCGTTTCGGAGTATGGCAGTATAACGGACAAAGTAATAGATGCGGGACTGAATATTTCCGTAGAGAGCGAAAGTGGCAATATCCAACTGCTGGGAAATGTAGAAGCCGGAAGGCAGATCTCGGCTGTGACAGGCGGGGATGGGACATTAAGTATAGGCTCTGTTGATACGGCAGGGGACGTTGCGGAAGCGGATGTCCTGGCTGGCGAATCTGTGTATCTTAAAACAGAGAATGGAGACATGAAGGTTTTAGGCAAGCTGGAAGCAAAAAGAAACAATGTAAACCTCTTGTCTGAGAGCGGCAATATTTATGCAATGGGGGATATCGACGCAGGCGTTGACATAATTGCAACCAATACCGACGGTAAAATTGAAATGGACGGCGACATTGATGCAAATCATGATGTCAAAGTTACCAATACCAGCGGTAAAATTGAAATGGACGGCGATATTTACGCGGGCAATGACCTTACGGTAAGCAATCAGTCCGGCGCTATTGAGATTACAGGCGACAACGCGGAAAGCGACATAATCTTTGCAAACAACAATATCAACGTCACCAACACGAGCGGTGATATTAAAATGAGCGGGATTATTTATGCAGGCCAGAATATCAATGCTGCCAATACGGGCGGTGTTATTGAAATGACCGGAGCCATTGTTGCGGGTAATGATGTAAACGCTGCCAACGGGAGCGGAAATGTTGTATTCAACGGAGATGTTGATGCGAGCCAGAACATTATCGTAAATACCGAAACCGGTAATATTACTGCCAATGGCGATGTTACCGCTGTGCATAACGATATTCGCGCAACAAGCGCTTCAGGGAATATTGAACTGATCGGTGATATTGACGCCGGACACGACGTTGTGGCCAACACGGGAGGAAACGGGTTAATCCATCTGAACGGGTATTTGGACGATAATGAGAAACCTGTCTGGAGCGGCGATCAGGAAAAATACAATGTTCATGCCGGAAATAACGTGAGCCTGACGACGGAAAATACGGGTATCCTGGTAACCGGGCAGGTTAGGACAGACAAAGGCGATGTTCTTGCTGCAACCGATACAGGGGCCATCGTGTTTAGCGGCGATGTAAATGCTGGCCGCGATGTTCAGGCAAATGTAACGCAGGGCGGAATTATCATGTATGGCGGTACCACGGTAGCAGGCAGGGATATTACCGCTGCTACTCCCACAGGCGGCATCTTATATTCGGAAAGCGTTGTGGCTTTAGGCAATGTAACCGCGCGGACTGATGAGGGGCCGGTTATTTATAATGCCAGCGTTTTGGCAGGCGACAGCGTGCTGGCCGCCGTACAGAAAGGCGATATTTCCGTTAAGGATGCCATTTATGCGCAGGCAGGCAGCGTAACCCTGACCACAGAGAACGGTTCTGTCACAGTTGGCAATGACGAGGGCAGTGGCCAGATCAGCGCCCACGGAGACGTGACGATTAATGCAAAACAGACTGCTCCAGCCAACACTGACTTAGTTGATATCAAAACCTCGGTTGAATCAAGGAACGCCAACGTAAACGTGAAGACTGTAAACGGGAATATCCATATTGGCAGCAGCGATGCCGATACGGAAACCGTGACAGCAAAGAATAACGTGAACCTGGAAGCCGTGGACGGCAAGATCATCATAGACGGCAAGACCTCTACCCTAGAAGGCGATATCACACTGCAGGCGTCCAATACCGGTTACGTGGCCGGTGATAATGGCAAGAACATTATCATCAATCACAACGGCGTGGTGGAATCCGCCCGGAATGCGAACCTGATTGCCGTTAACGGTGACCTGCACGTAACGGATAACGTGACGGCTAAAGGCACGCTGAACGCGGAAACCCGGGGACAGGGCGATATTTCGCTGGATCAGAACGTAAACGTTGTCAAAGATATGACAATGCAGGCGGAAAAAGGTGATATCACGGTCGGAAGGGATATTACGGCAAAAAACGGAAATGTAACAGTAAATGCCCTGTCCGGTTCTGTTGCGGTTGGCGCAAGTGACGGTAACGGTAATAAGAGCGGTAAAATTGAGGCCGGCGGCGACGTGACAATCAATGCGGCCCAGCCGGCTGCGGGCAGCAATAACCTGGTAGACATAGTAACTTCTGTGGAATCAAAAGGTGCGGATGTAAACATAAAGACTGAAAACGGTAATATTCATATCGGAAACAACGATGCCGATACGAAGACCGTGACAGCAAAGAATAACGTGAACCTGGAAGCCGTGGAAGGCAAGATCATCATTGACGGCAAGACTTCTACCAGGGACGGGGATGTAACCCTGAAGGCCGCAAATAAAGAGTATGTGGCCGGCGAAGACGGTCAGAACATTATTATTAACCAGTCCGGTGTAATTGAATCCGGCGGGGATGCGAACCTGATTACCATCAACGGCGATTTGCTGGTGACCGATAATGTGAAAGCCCGGGGATCTTTGAACTCGGAAACCCAGGGTCAGGGCAACATTTCTCTTGCCCAGAACGTAAATGTAGAAAATGATATGTCGATACGGACGGAAAATGGCGATATCACAATCGGTAAGCAGGTGAATGCAGGCCAGGGAAGCGTAACGCTGACCACCGAAACAGGCAATGTCACAATAGGTGAAGATATTACTGCCGGAAACAGCGTATCCGTGACCACCGGGACCGGCGATGTAACGGTGGGCAGCAACGGCAGTGGCAGCGTGACTGCCGACAAAGATGTGGCGGTCAATGTGGGCAAAGGCAGCGTTGACATTGTGAAGTCCGTAGCTTCCAACAACGGCAGCGTAGCTGTGCAGTCGGGTGAAGGCAATATCCATATCGGCAATAACGGTCCGGACGTTGATACCGTAAAGGCAAGGAAGAATGTGACGCTGGAAACTGCGGACGGAAAGATTACGGTTGATGGCAAGACTTCTACCAGGGACGGGGATGTAACCCTGAAGGCCGCAAATAAAGAGTATGTGGCCGGCAAAGACGGGCAGAATATTATTATCAACCACACCGGTAAAGTGGAATCCGGCCATGACGCGAACCTGATCGCCGGGAACGGCGACCTGCACGTGACGGACAGGGTAACGGCACAGGGAGTGTTAAATGCGGAAACACATAAACAGGGTGATATTTCCCTGGACGATGATGTAAATATTGTAAAAGACATTTCCATGAAGACCGAAAACGGCAATATTACCATAGGCAGGCAGATTACGGCGGATAACGGCAGCATAGCCATGACGACCGGAACAGGCAACGTTTCGGTAGGCGAAGATGTAACCGCAGGTAAAAATGTAAATATACTTGTTGGAAAAGGTAACATTTCGGTGGAGGAAACCGTTACTGCAAAAACCGGGAGCGTAGGAATAACAACCCAAAAAGGTAACATCCATATCGGTGATAACGGGCCGGATGTGAAGACAGTGACAGCAAAACATAATGTAAACCTGGAAACTGAAAACGGTAAGGTGGAAATTTACGGCAAGACTTCTACAGCGGCCGGAGACATTACTATCAAGGCGGCAAACAGTAGATATGCAGCGGGCGAAGGCGGTCAGAATATCATTATCGATCATAACGGGCAGATTGCGTCCGGGCGTGATGTAACGCTGGTTGCGAATAACGGCGACCTGCATGTGACGGATGCGGTCAAGGCGCAGCGGGACGTAAATGCCATCACGCAGCAACAGGGCGATGTTTTCCTGGACGATGACCTTACTGTGAATGGCAATGTGACTATGAAGACAGATACCGGTAATATTGACGCTGACCGGAACGTTACAGCAGGCAACCGCATTGAGGCGATGACCGGAAACGGTGATATTACTGTCGGAACGGCGGATGCCAGGTATGTGGCACTGACCAGCGGCAGTGAGAACGGTCATCTGAAAGCAAAAATGATTCGCACGGAAGCCAATGGCAACAGCAACGGCACCGGCCTGGAGGATATCAAATTGGGCGGCAGCTATGTGAATGTGAACACTGTGGTAAATAAAAACAATGGTTCAACACCACTGACCATCTCGACCCTTGGCTCTGCTGCAAACAAGCCTGTGAAGGATTTCAGTATCGGCGCGCGTAATGCAGGCGGAAGTTATACAGGCGGCATTCAATCCGCTTCCGGGGCCGTGATGCAGCAACTGTGGGCAGAAAAGGGCATGATCTACATGAAGGGTGATACCAACCTCCATGTCAGCAAGGTTGTGGTCAATGAAAAGTTTCATGTAGCCAACGACAACATTTCGGTCGCTGTATTCGGAGTTCCGCCGACCCGCGACGGGGAACGGGTGGTTTATTGGAACGATGCAGAGAAGAAGGCGCCCACAGGCCGGCTGAACCGCTGGTTCGACCGGTCCTACTCCGATCCTGCCTGGATGTATCTGGATCTGTTCGGTAACGGAGAACTTGGTTCCCGCTACGGAGTACTGATAGACACCAACGGATACCGGAAGATATATGGTGACTCGGTCAGCGTGGTGGATACCATGCGGCTGCGGTTAGAACCTGTACCGGAGGCTGCTAATATAGCCTACTTTAATCGTAGCAACCTGATTGAGATCAGCGATGACAATTGGGGCTCCAATGCGGGCGAAGATGAAATTACCGCCGAATAGCAGTACAGAAAAAGCCTTGCAGTGTAAAAAGCTGCAAGGCTTTTTAATGCTCCTCATTGTATTTAGGCACTGTTTGTGATAACATATTATCGAGGTCACGGCCTTGCCATGACCTCTTTTTGTAGTTTATTCAGGAAACCGATTTTCATGAAAGAACGCATATTGGAACGTCTGGCAGCGGTAAAGGAACTGAAAACTGCGGCGGCGTTGTATAAAAAGAGAAAAGGCTGTGTGCTTTCAGGGCTGGACGGAACTGTCAAAGCCTTGTATTTGTGCGCCCTGATGCAGGCTGTTAAAGCCAAGACGCTGGTGCTTCTGGTGTCCGGACGGGACGCAGTGCGGGAATACCGGCAGACACTGGCTTACCTCTGTCCGGAACTGCCGATGCAGGAGTTTTACCCCACGAACCTGCCCCGGGTACAGGCGGACAGCCGGAACCTGGAGATTCAGGCGGGGAGGGCGGCAGCCTTGCGCCTGATTGCCGGCGAAGAACCGGGCATAGTGTTCGTTACGGCGGAAGCGCTGCAACAGAAACAGGCCCGTCCTTCCGGGGTATCCAAAAACAGTCTGGTAATTGCCGTGGGCGCTATGCTGGAACAGGAGCAGTGTATTGAAACCCTGGCTGCCATAGGCTATGAACGGACTGATGAAGTAGATACCATCGGGCAGTTTTCCGTACGGGGCGGCATCATTGATGTTTTCCCCCTTAACAGTCAGAATCCGGCCCGTATCGAATGGTATGATGCGGACATTGACGGTATTCGCTTTTATGATATGGAAACAAAGCGTTCGCTGGAAAACACGGAAACACTGCGGATTGTCCCCTTGCAGATGCAGACTGCGGAAGAGGCTTTTGACGCATACCTGCGGGACTACGGGGCTTCGGATACGCTTTTTGTGATGGATGAGCCGGCACAGGTGAAGGAGACCCTGGCACGTCTGTACAAAGAGGGAGAGTCATATAAGGAAGAACTCTGGACGCCGGATGAGATCTGGGCTATGGAAGAACAGCAGTATGTTGTAACGGTTTCCGCATTGGATACGAACTGTTTTGCTGAGTTCACACATATGCAGGTGCCGGTACGCAGGGTTACGTCCTATAACCGCAGCATTGACCGGCTGATCGAGGATTTACAGAACCTGCTGGCGGAAGGCATCCAGCCCTACATTATGATGAGTACTGCGCTGAAGGCCCGGGGAATTACGGAAAGCCTGCTGCAACGGGGAATACGCTCCGTCTGTCTGGCAGACGGAACGGAAGACTCTGAAAAGGTGAACGTAGGCTTTGGAGAACTGTTCAACGGCTTCCGGTTCTGGAATGAAAACTGGCTGCTGCTGACAGAAAACGATATTTACGGACTGCAGCGACGCCGCCGTTTCAAGTCAAAGCATAAAGGGGCGAAGCTGCAATATTTTACCGATATTAAAGGCGGGGATTATGTGGTGCACGATGTGCACGGCATCGGCCGCTATATCGGCGTGGAAACCATGCTGGTGGACGGCATGCACCGGGACTATCTGCTGTTGCAGTATGCAGGAAGCGACCGACTGTTTGTACCGGTAGACCAGGTGGGGATGCTGCACAAATATGTGGGCAGCGAGGGTATCACGCCTAAACTATCTAAAATGGGGGGCGCCGACTGGAAGCGCATGAAAACCAAGGCTTCCACGGCGATCACCCAGCTGGCGGAGGACCTGATTCGTCTCTATGCCCTGCGGAAGATTACCAATGGTTATGCCTACGGGCCTGACACTGATCTGCAGCATGAGTTTGAGGAACGGTTCCCCTTTGAGGAAACGCCGGACCAACTAAAGGCTATTGCCGAAATCAAGGCAGACATGGAAAAACCTGTCCCCATGGACCGACTGCTGTGCGGGGATGTGGGCTACGGCAAGACGGAAGTGGCTCTGCGGGCCGCCTTTAAAGCGGTAATGGATGGAAAACAAACGGCTTTGCTTGTTCCTACGACGGTACTGGCGCAGCAGCATCTGCTCACCTGCCGGGAACGGCTGGAACCTTTCGGGGTGCGGATCGCCATGGTCAGCCGGTTTGTTTCCAGTAAGGAGATTAAGCAAACGCTGAAAAAACTGGAACAGGGCGATATTGATATTGTGATCGGAACCCACCGGCTGCTACAGGCGGATGTGATGTTCCATGATTTGGGACTTCTGATTATTGACGAAGAACAGCGCTTCGGTGTGGCCCAGAAAGAAAAAATCAAACAGTGGAAACAGGGAATCGACGTGCTGGCGTTATCTGCCACACCTATTCCCCGCACGCTGCATATGGCCCTGGTCAGCAGCCGGGATATGAGCCTCATTGAGTCCCCGCCGGAAGACCGCCTGCCGGTGGAAACGTACGTGGCGGAATATGACGAGGGTATGATTAAGGAAGCGCTGGAGCGGGAGCTGCGCCGGGGCGGACGGATCTATTATATCCATAACCGTGTCAGCGGTCTGCCGCTGATTGCGGAACGGTTGCAACGGCTGGTGCCGGGTATCAATGTACGCATCGGTCACGGACAGATGAGCGAAGACCGGCTGGAAGACGCCATGATGTCCTTCTATGAAGGCAGCTGCGATGTGCTGCTGTGTACTACGATTGTAGAAAACGGGCTGGACGTACCCCTGGCCAATACAATCATCGTGGACGGGGCGGAGAATTTTGGTCTATCCCAGCTGTACCAGATGCGGGGGCGGGTAGGCCGTTCCTCCCGTCTGGCCTATGCGTATTTTATGTATCGGAAGAATAAGTCCCTCAGCGAGGTGGCGGCCAAACGGCTACAGGCCATCCGCGATTTTACGGAACTGGGGGCAGGCTTTAAGATAGCTATGCGGGATCTGGAAATACGGGGCGCCGGCAATCTGCTGGGGCCCCAGCAGCATGGTTATATTGCCGGAATCGGATTTGCCGCCTACTGCGATCTGCTGGAGCAGACTATCAAACGACTCCGGAACGGTTCCCTGAATATGGAACGGGAACCGGATCCGATTCTGGAAATTCCGTTGAATGCCTATATTCCGGATTCCTATATTGCCAATCCCCGGTACAAGCTGGAATTGTACCGCCGTTTTGTAGATCTGGCCT
>JAEEGI010003519.1_pt1 | contig 37275 bp, 30 predicted proteins | sample 8958751 | NCBI WGS metagenome assembly JAEEGI01 (sample SAMN16246545, study PRJNA631951) | gut metagenome | biome: gut microbiome; feature: rumen; material: KS-attached | host: Bos | place: Iran: Karaj | collected 2018-10 | reverse complement strand
AGTTCTGTTGTCTAACGGGCAAAATAAAAACTGATTCCACATTTATGAACAAGAAACAACAGATTGAACGCGACTTCGAGCAGCTGGTGGAGCGGCAACGGCAGACCATCTATTCGGTCTGCTACCTCTTTGCCGACGAGCGGCAGCAAGCCGACGACCTGTTCCAAGAGACGCTCATACGCCTGTGGCAGGGCTTCGACACCTTTGAAGGCCGCAGCACCGAGAAGACCTGGGTGTACCGCATCGCGTTGAACACATGCATCAACATGGACCGCAAACATCGTCGGCGCAGGGACACCTCTCCCTTAGAGCTGAGCGTGGACTACTTTGCCGATGCCTCCTCCTGGGACAGCAGTGAGGAACACAATCCCGCTGCCCAACGCCTGCATCGCCGCATCGGCAAGCTGCACCCCTTCGACCGCGCCCTCATCCTCCTCTGGCTCGAAGACCTGCCCTACGACGAAATCGCCGCCATCCTGGGCATCACCGTCAAAAACGTAAGCGTCCGTTTGGTGCGCATACGCGAAAAACTCAAATCAATAACCGACTAAAACAAACAACAATGGAAAACAATCTCGATTTAAAACAAGAGCTGCAACAAGACCTCCGCGACCTGCAGCAAGACATAGCCAATCACAGTACTTTCAACAATGAGGTATGGCGCCGCTCGGTGCGCCGACGTGTTATAGGCATGTACCATCTAAACCTGGCATGTTCCGTCTTCCTCATCATTTTCGTCATTGTCATCACCCCGTTTCTCTTATATGAAAACTTATGGTCATGGTGGCTGATTATAATAGTCGATTTGCTGATGATTTCCATGACCATATACAGCCTTATTGTGACCCGTGGAATGCGGCGACCCGACATGAATTCAAAATCCGGACTGCTTTCCCTGCGCGAAAGTGTTCGGAGGAGTTCCCAAACGCCCAAACGCCACAAAGCCGTCATCTATGTGGTTAGCGGTATTGTCATAGCACTCATGTTAATCGATGCCTATAAAAACAACCCCGACTTCATACCCTCCAAACTACTCGGTGGCGCTGCCGGCCTGCTTGCCGGCCTCCTGGTCGCCCGACGGCTGAAGAAACGCTATTCCAACCTCAGCGAAGAGATAGACGAACTGCTGAAAGAGGAGGACACTCTCGACAGCACTGGAGGTTGATTAAGCAAATCATCACCTCGTGAGCTGTGATACGGCAGGTTCTCTGCCGTATTTTGTGTATTTGCGGATTATATCAAAATCGTATATTGACCTACAGGATAGCACAATACTCTGTATGAGCTTTCGGATTCATGACAATCAACCCTGACTCTAAATCAAAAAACCGATTTGGGCTCGACGTAAAGTCGCTTTTTGGGCATTGTTTCAGCTTCGGTTATCTTGTAGTTCTATAATTTTAGGATATAGAAGTAATATATATGTAACGAGGCTTGGGGGGACTTTCCCATGTCGTACAGGGGCAGGGGACTTGATTACACGAAGGACAATTTCTTGATAGAAAGAAAACGGCACGGAGCTTTTTTGCTCCGTGCCGTCTGGTTAAATCCAAATGACCTCTATTTTACTGAATGGCCAGGCGTGTAACCGTTGTGCCACGCGACGAAGTGTATTGCAGCATATAAATCCCTTGGGGCAGGGAAGTCACGTCCAGAGTGGCTTGCATTGAGTCGGTGCAGCGTTGCATCAACCTGCGACCTGCCGCATCGAATAGGGAGAGCGTACCGTCGGTTTCGGGCAGCGAAACCGTCACGGTGCCATGCGAGGGATTGGGGTAGGCAATCAACTTGGGAGCTTTATTGTCATCGATGCCCAGCGTGTTATAAATACGCAAGTTGTTAATGTCAAAACGGTTATACGAAGCATCGGGTCGAGCACGTATGCGAAGAGCCACACGCACTGGGTTGCCTTGATAGTACTCTGACAGATTGATATTGATAGTGTTATTCGGAACGTCGACGGGAAGGGTATAGATGGTGGTGAAATCGGTACTGTCCAAACCTCCTTGTGAAAGCTCCATGGTAATGATGCCGGTCTCGTCCGATGAATAGTTCAACTTGAGAAGTATATCCCCATCGCCGGAGAGGTCGATAAGGGGCGATATAAACCAGTAGTCCACCAAAGGTTTCAGCATCACTGAAAATTGATTCCCGAAACGATAGCCGTGATCCTCACCCACACTGAGTATCTGCCAGCATACTATCTTTAATTCTTCTATTTCGTCTAACTCGTAGAAATCGAGCTCATAAGGGAACACGCTGATGGGGGTATGACAATCGGCCACAATTGTCGACATACTTGTCCTTGCCGTTCCTCCGAAGCCAAACACATCTGCTTCCAGGGTTTTATAACCCTCCGAGTCCCAAACTACACGGGCAGTGTCGCCGGCATGATCCGACCATGCAGTGCCTGTGAAATCCCAATCCACCGTGCTTGACGAGGAGTGTAGTATCTCCACATCCACCGTGTCCCCCACAAAACATTTTTCCGGTCCGATGATAAATGCCGTGGGCTTAAGGGTGCTGTCCATCACCGAATCCTGGGCGGTAACACAGCGGATAAACCAACTCACCGAAGTGTCCATTGCCCGCCATTCGGTCGGAATATCGCTCAAATGGCACCAAGTAGCCCCCTCGTCGATTGAGAACCAATTAGCATCAGAAACACCGATACCCGCTATCCCTTGTAGGCTTGTTTGCTCAAGGCTCCGGATGATAATCCAAAGATTTTCCGTTGTATCAATGGGGACGGGACACTCAAACTTGACTCGTACCCATCGGTTGTCGACGTGATCAATTTTGAATGGTTGCTGATACAACAACTCACCAGGGGCATGCTCGCCTCCACGGTAGACATATGCCACAAAACTGCCCTTGTGATGGTAGCAATCCACAGCACTTACATAATTGTGCCCCGGCAGAACCGATGCAGGAAACTTGATGCCTATACGGTCGGTTGTTTCTAATGAATACGGGTTCGTTTGACTAACATCTGTGCCCGTGTACGACAGTATCTCTCCTCTTTCAACCAAGGCATCTGAAAAAAAGGCCGTCATCTCCCCATTGTGAGCCAAAAGGGGATAGGGGTTCATTTTCGAACCATTGTCCCATTGCAGGAAACGATACCCAGCGATGGGCACCGCACGCAGGTACACTGTATCGCGGTAAGCATACACTCCGCTGCCTACCACCGAGCCCATGGTCGTGTCGCAGCTCAAACCCGTCACCCTGCAGGGTGTATCGCTGCCCCAGAGTGTGTCGGGTTCTATGCCCACAATAGCCTTCTGATTGGCGTTGAAACTATACCCCGGCAGGGGATTGAGGTTGTTGAGAGCGAAAAAGCCATCGCCATCGCCACTGAAGCCCCAGTTGAAATGGAAAAGACCGTTCGTGTCGTACCCGTCACACACAAACTCATGTGCATCATAACCTAATCCACCCCCATACATTACAGGTCTCCGACAGTCCAACTCATGTTTGAGCATCGCAATCCACGCAGAGTCGGAAAAAGCGATGCGATTCATCCCTTTCAAAGCGGCACTGTATTTAAAATATGTGCGCAAGGCGTTTTCGGCACAGGGATAATCCAACCCATCGTCGATAGACAGGTCAAACGCCGCACTGCCTCCATACCAATAGGTGGCGTAACTTGTGTTTGTGGCCACACCGCAATGGTACATCAGTGTTGCCACGGCAAACACCTCTGCAGAACTGCTCGACAATGTCAATTCAGAGGGCATGTTTGCCCAGTCGTAGGCTGTCGAACCGAAATCAGCACTTACGTTGCCATACAAATAAGTATAATAGTCGTGCTGCCCCACACCCGTGTCAGGCCAATTCCAATACTTCATTACCTGTGCCATAGCTGTGGCTACACAGCCCGTCATCGTCTGTCCGTCAGCATCTCCAGGGCATAGATCGTTGTACAGGGGTTCCTGGTTCCACGTGGTGGTCAGCAGCGGCCCCACAATCGAGTCGAAACCATCTACCCGTTTAAACTCCTCGTTCCATCCCTCATGCATAGGCAGTTGGGCAGCTGCCGCCGCCCGAATCTGACTGTCGCATCCATCGAGCCACGAAGCAAGGTTCAGCGGCAACCGCTTCGTGTCAAGATTCGACACTCGCGAATATCCCAGTATGGGCTGTACACTATTGTCAGCACTCACAACAACAAAACCGCCGCCTTGCACGGCAAACAGATACATTGTTTCGTACCCGCTCTCCAACAACTGCAGTTGTGTCATACTTTTCAAGTTCAAAAACGCTGCCGCCTTGCGTGCGGCAACCTTCTCTGGAACGTTCCCAGCATTGGCTCCAGCACTAACAACCAACGCAAAAAAAATGAATAATAAAACTTTACGCATAACAATTCTATTTATTTTGAATACAAATATAAGAAAAAAAACGAACTACAAATAATGTTTCACAACAGCACCCTTGCTAACGAACAAGGTTCTTTTGACTCTAATTCTTTACTGACAAGGTGTCTGTACTTCTTTTCCCGGCAAGGAGACCGCAGGCGGCCATGATATCCTCGCCACGTGAAGCACGAATGGTGCAGATAACTCCATGGGCGTTGAGGTAGTCGCGGAAACGTTCCATATCCTTCGGCAGGGAGGTCTTGAAAGGGGTGTCGGGTGAAGAATGGAAGCGGATAAGGTTGACCCGGCAATACAGCTCTTTGAGCAGGCGCACCAGTTCTGCAGCATGACGGGTGTCGTCGTTAAGCCCTCTGAACATGATATACTCAAAAGAGATTCGCCGCTGGCCGCTCCAGTCGTATTGACGAAGCAATGCCACCACGTCGGCAATGGGATAAGCCCGTTGCATGGGCATAATATCCTCTCGCTCTTTGGCAAAGGGGTTATGCAGACTTACAGCCACATGGCACTGGCTCCCATCGAGAAAACGTTTCAATCCAGGAATAATGCCCACGGTGGAAACGGTGATGCGGTGGGGGCTCCATCCAAGTCCCCACGGGGAAGTAAGGACTTCCGTACAGCGCAACACATTGTCGAGATTATCCATGGGTTCGCCCATACCCATGAAAACGATATTGGTGAGTTGGGTGGCCTCAGGAATGGAAAATATCTGGTTAAGGATATCGGTCACAGATAGATTTCCGTGAAAACCCTGTTGCCCGGTGACGCAGAACCGACATCCCATCTTACAGCCTGCCTGGCAGGAGACACAGAGCGTACCCCGGTCACCATCGGGGATGAAGACTGCTTCTACAAATTGAGTGTTGTCTGTGTCACCTGGACTTTCCATTTCAAAAAGATATTTCTTCGTGCCATCGCGCGACATCTGACAATTGACCGGATAACGACGACCGATAACAGCTATTTCTTTCAACCGGTTGCGGGCCTTCAGGGAGAGGTTTGTCATGGCATCGATGCTGTCGACATGCTTGGCATAAAGCCAGTCGCACATTTGTTTTGCCGTATAACGGGGCATGCCTTCATCGGCACATAAGCCTTCAAGTTCGGCCAAGGACATGCCCAAAAGAGAGGTCTGAGTCACATTTTCCATTTTTCCAATCTACATTAAAAAGGTTCGCTTTGCTTAAAAGAGTTGAAGGATGAAAAAGGCAGCACACCTTTAAAACCTCCGATTACGGGCAGGGGATCCGTTCTCCCTACACGGACAGGGTGTCTGTTCTCCCTATACGGGCAAAATGCCCGTTCTCCTTGTACGGGCAAGGTGCCCGTATCCCTATCCCAAAACCACGTTTTAGAAATCATACTCGGGAGCCTCATCAAGAATCTCCTGTTGGAACTGCGAACAATCCAATTCCACATCAAGCGGCACATTGGGACGGTCGAAATCTCCACGCGGAAATTTCAGACTCTTGTCCATATAAATGCTACGCATGTAGTATCCAAAGATGGGCAAAGCCTGAGCGGCACCCTGTCCAAAAGTCATATTGCGGAAATGGATGCTACGCACTTCGCCACCTGTCCAGATGGCTGTAGCCAGCTTGGGTGTGATGCCTACAAACCAACAGTCGGAATTGTTCTGGGTAGTACCCGTCTTACCGGCAATAGAGTTACTAAATTCATTGAGATGGTACTTGTAGTTGAGGCGTACACCTGTTCCGCTCTGCACTACGCCTTTCATCAACTCTATCATCATATAGGCTGTGCGTTCGCTGATAGCCTCGTGACGGTCGGGGGTAAAACGATCCAACACTGTACCCTTCTTATCTTCAATCCGGGTGATGAATATCGGTTCAACATATTCGCCTTTGTTGGCAAAAGTGGCCATGGCTCCTGCCATCTCATATACGGTGATTTCGGGCGTACCGACACAGATGGCAGGTACAGCATCTATCTCGCTTGCCACACCCATCTTGCGTGCAATGGCAATAACCTGCTCGGGCGACCCTTGCTTCATCAAATAAGCCGATACCCAGTTGATGGAGTGTGCCAAAGCCCATTTCAAGGTGACCATTTGGTTCTCGCGTTCGTGCGACGAGTTCTTGGGACACCAGTCAGGCTGACCCCACACTTCGAAACAGACCTCCGAATTAGGCACCTGTGTGCAGGGGTACATACCCAAGTCCTGCAACGCCATGGTATAGACGAACGGTTTGAACGTGGAACCCACTTGCCTATGGCTCATCACATTGTCATACTTGAAATAGCGATAGTTTATACCACCGACATAGGCTTTCACATAACCCGTGCCAGGTTCCACCGACATCAATCCCACATTGAGGAATTTCTTATAATACAACAACGAATCCCAAGGTGACATTACCGTGTCGATATTTCCTTTCCATGAGAAGACACGCATCTTCACTTTCTCTTTGAAAATCTTACGGCATTCCTTCTCGCTCTTGCCTTGCACCTTGTGCAACTGATAGTAGCGATCGGAGCCTTTCATGGCCTGCACCAGTATCTTCTCCTGCTGTTCGGGGGATATGTCACAGAAAGGATTCCCTCCCCTGGATTTCAACTCGCGGTTAAACTGAGGCTGAACCTCCTTGCTCATGTGCTCGCGGACAGCCTCCTCGGCATAACGCTGCATTCGCGAATCAATAGTGGTATAGATACGCAAACCATCCTTGTGCACATCATAATGGTCACCCTCACTGTTGCGGTGATGCTTGCACCAATCCTTCATAAAGCCTCGTATATACTCGCGCAGATAAGTTGCCAAACCGTCGTTATGGCTTTGTGGCGAATAACGTGACACATCTATCTTCTCCTCCTTGAACTTCTCAAAATCCTCCTCGCTGAGATAGTTATAGCGCATCATCTGCGACAGTACCGTATTCCTGCGACCCAAGGCAGCCTCGGGATGCAGTATCGGGCTATAAGCTGTGGGAGCCTTAAGCAGCCCCACCAGCATGGCCGCCTCATTCACTGATAGGTCGGCTGGAGTCTTGTCAAAGAATGTCTTGGCTGCGGTCTTGATGCCAAACGAATTGCTTCCAAAATCCACAGTGTTGAAATACATGGCAATAATCTCCTGCTTGGAATAGTTGTGTTCCAACTTCACGGCTACCACCCATTCTTTGAACTTCGAAAATACCGTGCCGATAGGTCCTTTATGCTCGCGGGGGAAGAGGTTCTTAGCCAGCTGCTGTGTAATGGTACTGCCACCGCCGCTACTGCTGTGACGCCCCAGCAAAGTCTTGAAAAGTACTCGGAACAAACTGCGCGGATCAATACCCGAATGCTTGTAGAAACGGACATCCTCCGTGGCAATAAGGGCATTGATAAGATTGGGCGACAACTCGTCGTACGTCACATTCGAGCGGTTTTCAATGCCGATAAAACCCAATATCTCACCATCGGCAGAAAGTACCTCGGTGGCCTGATTGCTCTGCGGGTTCTCTAACTCCTCAAACGAAGGCATAAAGCCCAGCCAGCCTAACGACAATAAAATGAAAAAAAGGAATATGAATATCCACACTCCAGCAAAGATTTTCCATGCTGTACGAATTGTCTTACCATCTATCTTGCTACGTTTCTTTGCCATAATAGTCAGATTTATTGATTAGTGATTTTAGCTATCAGAAAGACTTCACAATCATGAAACCCTGCATTCAATTTATACCTTCAAACTTCTCAATGCGGAGTCCCACACTCTTCAACCCCACCACATTGGTATCCCTCATGCCATGAGCCACCTCGAAATGGTATCTGCCCGTCCGGGGAAAGATGACATGACGACGGAACACATAACGGCTATCCACATAACGTCCCGTCCGCCGGCCGTACCAATGTCCTTCCACATCGGCAAGGGGACACTCAAGCGTGTCGTATGCCACACTTCCGTCGGGGAAAGTGGTATTGATAAAGAAGAAGGCATTTGCCTTGGGATACTGCACACTGTTTCTCACATCGATAAAGAAATCATACACTTGCAGTGTATCCTCCACCTCAACATCGAAAAACACCTTGTCATCCATGTTCCAACCCGTCTCATCGACATCGCGCTGGGCAGTGAAATATACATTTTTGTCGCAGCCTGTAACCAAAACCACAGCCACAAACAAAAAAAACACCATTGTATTATGCATCAACTTTCTCATATCTTTTTCTCTATATCGCTTTTCGTGATTAGTGAACACGCTGCCATGACGCCGGACCACCTGCCACTCATCTTGATTTATTATTTGGAATTCCGAAGAACCTTATTCCTTGCCTTCATGGCGATCCCTGACCGAACCGCGGCGACCTGCATGACGGCCGGAACCAGGATTATTGCGGGGACGTTGATACTCGTCACGACGGGCCGAACCCGTATTGGGGTTATATCTCCTTTCCCCTTGCTCCTGTCCGACTCTGTTGAGATTCGGACGGCGCTCAGTTCTCTCTCCACGGTCTGGACGCTCTGCCTTGTCGCCACCATGCTGACGGTTGCGTTGCTTGTCGCCACGTCCGCGACGCTCGCTGTCCTGCTCCTTGGTGCCCGATGGCGTATCGCTGTCTGTCATGTCATCGGCCATGCGCCTCAGCTCACGTTCAAACTCGGCATTGTCGGTCTCCTGTGCCAAGGCAGCTGTCGACATCAATTCCACTTGATAGTCCTCAAGCTTCTCGGCATACTCCTGATTGTGGTTCATCTCTATCAATTTCTTCACACTTTCGGCTGGAATGGCATACAAATCGCTTTCACCCTCGTAGGCATACCACATTATGCCACGGAACACATCAGTCTTTTTATACAATGCCAACCCCTTCTTGAATCGGATAGGCACATTGGCGGGCGGAAAATTCTTCAGTGCATCGGCATACACCTCGCACTCAAAATTCAAACAGCATTTCAACTTTCCGCACTGGCCGGCAAGCTTCTGTGGGTTGGGCAGTATCTGTTGGGTCTTGGCTGCACTGGTCGTCACCGACTTGAAATTAGTAAGCCATGTGCTGCAACACAGCTCACGGCCACACGTTCCCAGTCCGCCCACCTTGCCAGCCTCCTGACGCACACCTATCTGTTTCATTTCGATGCGCACATGGAACTCCTCAGCCAATACTTTAATCAGCGTACGGAAATCCACCCTGTCGTCAGCGGTGTAGTAAAAGATAGCCTTGGCATTGTCGCCTTGGTACTCGACATCGTTCACCTTCATCTCCAGATTCAAATCCTGTGCTATGCGGCGGGTTTTTAGCAAGGCTTCCTGCTCGTTGCCGAGACTGGCAACCCAACGTTCCAAATCCGAACTCTTGGCACGGCGGAACAGTTTGCGGATATTCTCATCGGCAGGGTCGACACGACGTTTCTTCATCTGTATACGGCACACCTCGCCCGTCAGGCTCACAATGCCGATATCGTGGCCTGGAGTACCCTCCACAGCCACCACGTCGCCCTCCGTCACATCCAATCCGTCCGGCAAACGGAAAAAGTCCTTCCGGTTATTCTTGAAACGCACCTCCACACAGTCGAAAGGTTTGTTGCCTGGCTGCCGTATGCCACGCATCCAGTTGCACGATGTCACCTTGCTGCAACTACGTGTCTCTGTCTCACTTACGGGCACATACGATTCTGGACATCTCTTGCATCCTCGCGACAGGAACACACTCTCCTCGTACTTCACCCACGGCAGCGTAGGATCCGGCTCCAAATAAGGGTCTATCGAATTCTCCGGTGCCATATGCTCGCCAAAGATGTCCACCTCCTCATCGTTGTTACGCTCCTTCCTCTCCTTTTTCTCCCTCTCACGACGGTCACGGATAAAAGCCTCCATCTCCTCGGCTGTTGCAGCATCCTCGTCAGTATCGGGTTCCGGCTGCACAGGGCGAGATTCATTCGGTGATATATTGGATGTTGCTACTGTCTGCAAATCATTAACCTTATCAGTATTAGACACATTATTTTTCTTTTCTTCCATATTTTTACTTTTTATATAGATTGTCGGACTCTCGGACTAAAGTCGGTCTTCCCTCTGAAAGTCTTATCATCATTCTAAATTCATAATTCTCAATTAGCTGGTTTCTTCATATAACGGCTCATCTTGAACGATAGTTGCATAAACGTGATTTTCGCGTTGGCATTGCGCTCTATGGCATACTGTGCCTCGTTCAGCGCCTCGTTCATCTGCTCTATATTGCGGGGAGCAATCATAGCCGGAAACGACTGGTCGAACTTAGGATCGCCAAAATCAAGCTCACCTTTTAAGCTTATGCCCGCAGCAGTCTTCAGAAAACAGGCACGAAGCGACTCCTGCACATACTGCAGGAACAACTTCTGCATTTCCCGACCCATTCCGGCCGTTTTGTCAACCCATTCCGACAACGGCTGCATATTCAGCTTGAACAGCAAACGCATCCACGACACAAACATCCCCGCAAACTCTGCCTTGCGTTCAGCCGACATGCCGCCTCCCAAGTCGGGCACTACCACTTGCTGCACCCTCGACACAATAGTAGACAGCAACCTGTCGCGATTCTCCGACACCAACATCAACAGCGTTTTCCCCTCAGGCTCCTCAAGCGTTTTCAGCAACGTGTTGGCCGATGCCACATTCATGCGCTCTGCCATCCATACCACCAACACCTTGTAACCTCCCTCATACGACTTCAGTCCCAACGAGCGGATTATATTGTCGGCATCCTTTTCGCGTATCATACCCTGCTTGTTCTCCACACCCAGCCGCACATACCAGTCATCCTCAGTACCCACTTGGCGGAACTCCTGCATGAATCCACGGAACTCTTCCTGAAAATCCTCTGCACAAGGCCTGCTCGTCACCGTGGCTGTTGTCGTCGTGGGAAACACCAAATGCAAGTCGGGATGAACCAACTCGGCATACTTCCGGCAATTCGGACACTCCCCGCAACTGTCGGCACGCAAAACCGACCCCGCAGGATAATGCTGCCGATTCTCACAGCCAAGATACTGGGCATACGCTATCGCCAACGCCAAACTTCCACTGGCCGTGGGACCAAGAAACAATTGGGCGTGACTAATGCGTCCCGAATCAATAATTTCAGTCAGCCGATTTGCCAAAACTTGCTGACCCTCAATATCTTTAAACTGCATACTACGGTCAAATTAATCTACAAATATAAGAAATATATCCGACATCGCGACTTTTTTCTCTCAAAAAGTTGCGTTTCTCATTAGGTCTTATTGGCTATTATCCCGTTACGCAGGTGCATCTTTTGCCTTACGAACGGACGACAATCCAGCATCAAATTTCCCCGCTATTGCAGCACGATGCGGCGGGTTGTTATCCCCACCGGGGTGTGGAGGCTTATGGTATAGACCCCCGGGGGCAGTCCCTCCACCCGCAGGTTGACGGTCTCGGCTCCAGCCGGCATCGGAACCGACATCGCCTCGCGCCCCAACATGTCGTGAAGCGTCACCCGACACGCTTCGGCCATCGGACTCCCAACGGATACCGTCAACACGTCGCATCCCGGATTGGGGCTGACCCTGAAGTCCCCCTCCTCCACCTCATCCACCGTCTGCTTCCTCACAAAATAGGCCGTGAACACCGTGTCCTGTGTCACCACGAAACTGCGCGGGTTTGTCGTGTCGCGGTCCTGCCAGTTGCTGAAACGGTAGCCCGCCACCGTGGCGCACGCCTCCACTGTCGCCGTCTCCCCTTCGTAGTATATCCCGGCCCCGCTCACCGTCCCGTAGGATATCGGGTTCCCCACACGCGTCATCACCTCATACTCCTCCGCTGTGGCAAAATAGGCCGTGAACACCGTGTCCTGTGTGATGTACACCCTCCGCGGGTTCTCCGTGTTCCCGTCGTCCCAGTGCGTGAACCGGTAGCCGATTCGGGGATAGGCTTGGAATGTCTGGTAGATGTTCTTCGACATCTGGCCCGACGGCCCCGCCGTCCCCATTGTGCTGTCCGCCGTTCGCACCTCCACCGTCGCATAGTCTATCTTCGCAAGGTATAACCCGTAGTGACAATTGTTTGGCGACCACCGCCATGTTGACAATTCGGTTCTATAAAACCATGTGTTGGAATGGGGGTAATCGGGAATATTGCAGGGTGTATAACCACTCTTATGCATCCATGCATAGGACGTGGGGGGTCTGATGTATGAATAGTGCTCGGTCCGGTTGTTGTTGTATGTCCCCCCCATGCAGAACATCGAGTCCACCTCGATGTACTTGTCCAGCTTCACTTCGAACAGCCAGCAATACTCGAACGGTTTCTTGTTGTGGACAGTGTCGATATGGGTGGCTATCTTGAACACCTTGGGCGTGGCGGTGTCCCACCGCACCGAGTCGATTAATACCGGCAGGCCGATTTGGCTGTCGTACTGGTATATGTTGATGTACTCGGCCACCCTCGGCCAGTCCTCGTGGATTACATACTCACCGTAGCTGAAATCCGGTTTGACGTTACGGTCCAGCACCATCACCGCTATGCCTGTGATGGCCGCGGGGTGGGTCACTATCTCATCCTTGACCACAATTGTGGTTCCATAAGGGTAACGCTCATAATCTATTCTGATATACCCCGTGCTATCGACATAAGGCCTGGAGAGGAAGTTAGAATCAAGGTAGTCATAACAGGTGTCGTACCACCATGTGTAGTGGTAGCCCGGCAGGCGCCCTCCCGGCACACAGACAGTGTCGTAGCCCTGCCCTCTCGCCTCCACAGCCGCCAGAATCAGCACCGCTGCCACGGCCATGCTTCTTATTATTTTGTGTCTGTTCATTGCTTGATAATATAAAAGTATTTTTGACTACTTACTTGTTACTTGGATGTAATGGTTATTTGTTTTCCTCGATAGCAGGTCCATCTACAGTACAAATGTCTCCATAACTGTGTTTAGTGGGATTGACCTGCATGCTGATAATCCATATATTGTTCCCTTCAGAAATGTCATCATTTGTATCATCCTCTTCTTTGTCCACATCGAGCTCAATATCTTCCGAATTATTGATTTCCTCCCACAAACAACCCGATATGTTGTCCAAGTAGTTGAGGTCTGTGTATACACGGAACGGATGACCCGTGACGATAGACTTGCCAACCAAAGATATTTTGTTGCCCATCACATCCATGGCCTCAGCATCGTCCTGATGTGAAAAACATGAGGGAATAGTATAGGTATTCCACTTGAAAAATTCCACGATACTCCAAAAATAACCTATAGACGGAGATACGGGAAGGGTTATCTTGAGAGCAATGGCATCAAGGTACGGCACATACTGCATGGCTCTGAACTCTTGGGTGTAACTGGTGCCAAGTGATACTTTTCGTGCAGCCGTCATGGTGATATTGTAAGGGTTACTGCCGTTTATATAAAACAATGCGAGACCACGGTTGTAGTTGGTCGAATCCTGCTGATCGAGAAAGTTGATCCCCTCATATGCCACAGTCACATCGTTGCCGCCCGGCATGGTCACCAATTTGATTGGATGTTCCTCTATACGCCACGGCGTTTCCATCGCATCGGTATTGAATCGGTTCCTGTTGCAATATTGTGTAATATTATGATGGTCGAACAAATCTTCAATGTAGACATATCTCAGCCCGAAGGACCTGTGGGCACCCGCAAACCGCGATGCCGTGACCAGGTATTTACCCCCGAACGCGACATCCGTCAGCCGTTCCTGATTGTCATTGATTTTATGAACCAGATAGCTCCACGACGATCCCCCGCCGTTCATGGCCACAAGGCTGGAGCAATCCAAGGCTTCGGATGACTGGGCAATCATGGCAATCAGCGTGTCCGTCGACCTTGTTGCGATATCCATTTTCCATATCTCCCGCGTCTTTTCTATCAGACTGAACTTGACATTGATTTCCGGCTGAATGGGTCCACCCGTGCCGGGAGGGAAAGGAACAGCCGGTGCGAGTACGTCTATACGGTTAAGTGACATTCGTGCTATGTAGCCCGTTTCCCTGTAGTCGAATATCCAACCGCCCCCAATCTGGGCATGGTAACCTATGGGCTCCCGCATCTTGCCGCAGAAGAAGCAGGCATTCCCCACCACCTGCATATCGTTCACCGTGTAGCTGTAGCCCCCCACTTGATTGCTCACCAAGGGCAATGTGTATTTGAAGTACGTACTTGTATTTATATTTAGTATATCGAAGTGGGGATAGAGGAAAACATGTTTCTGCGTTTCCTCCTCGCGGAAATAGACCAAATCGTGGCCAGACGGGGCTACCGACTGTATAAGAAAATCGCTGCCATTCTCTGCTGGGAAGGCATAACCGCGTCCTACCACCTGTCCTGCACAGGGCAAAACACCATTGAGAACCAACATAACTCCAAGAATGACATAGTTTTTCATAATCTGTATTTTTAAATTCACCAATACAAATATACACATTTTTTTAAAACAAATAATAATAATTGAAGTTTGACAAGTGGCTAAAAGGCCAAAGGCGTGATTTGCTTTTTAGCGTGTTATAACCCAAATCAGTCATTCGGACGGAAAGTACACTAATTATCAGATAATTAAAGAGGAACGAAATAACATGTTTTTTCGATTAAAAAGGATAGATATTCTCCTAATGACCGATTTGGGTTAAAAAGTCCGAAGGACTGAAAAAGATAGGCGGGGGCGCAAGCCCCCGTACTTATGGACGATAAAACAAAGCCCTGAAGGGGCGACAGATTGTCGGCATCATACGGTGTGTCACCCCTTCATGGTTCGTTTTACCACCATTCGTACAGGGGTTTACACCCCTGTCTGTGTTCTGTCGTCCCCGTTGGGGACTTTTGAGCCCGGCTGCTCTTATGTTGCTCCTTAGTCCTCAGTTCTCCCATCGTTCTCCCATCGTTCTCCCATTTCAAAAGGAGAAATGAGGTAGAACGGAGGTCGAAGGGTGGATGAATGAGCGAGCCAAGGGCAGTGCGAAAGGAACATGGACGCAGGTTGGGAAGATTAGCGGGATGGAAAATCCTTTTAAATCCGACATATTTTTTCAACTATCGGAATTAGATTTGTATCTTTGTAATTTGGTAAGTATTGTGCTTTATCAAACAAACACATTGGTAATGAACAGAATATTGTATCTTTCCATACTTATGGCAGGACTTTGTTTTGCCGTTGCGTCATGTGCCAAGCAAGGGTTTCCTTCGGGCGGACCCAAGGACGAGACCCCTCCCGTAGTGCTGGGAACCCAACCTCCAAACGGCACATTGAACTTCAATGCCAAAGAGTTCGTCATATTGTTCGACGAGTATGTCACCATGAAGGATGTGGGAGGAGTAATCGTGTCGCCCACCATGGACAAGAAAGCCGAGTTCGGCACCCGCGGACATGGTCTTGTGGTGAAGATAAAAGACACACTGCAGCCCGCGACGACCTATCTTTTCCAATTCAAGAATGCCATAGCCGACTTCAATGAAGGCAATTTGCTGCCCAGTTTCGAGTATGTCTTTTCTACAGGCAATACGATTGACAGCATGACCCTGCGCGGACAAGTGATGGATGCTTTCGACAAGAAACCACGCAGCGAGAACATCGTGGTGGTGGCCTATGCCGAAAGCCAGATGACCGATTCATTGGGCGACAGCCTTGCGGCCAAGGTTCAGCCAATGTATATGACCCGGCCTGACAAAGAGGGGTATTTTGAGCTCAATCATCTGAGGGAGGGCCGCTACATACTGTTGGCCATTGAAGACGGAGACAAGAACATGCGGTTAGGTAACGACGAAGCCGTGGCTTTCCTCGACACAATGGTGACCGCCGAAAAGATGCCTCCCCCACCCGACACTGTGGCACGTGATACCGCGGCACGCGACACTACGGCTGCCCCGCACGACAGCCTCAGGGTAGCAGCCGACAGCCTTGCCACCGACACCAACACGAACAAGGCAATTGCCAAGTCGAAAACCCTTTTGTTGATGTCGCAGGAAAAGAAGGAGATACAGCGCATTTCGAAAAACGGTTTCCTAAGCAAAGGCCGGATAGAAATTGTGACAAAAGTACCCCTCTCGCGTCACTATGCCCTCACCCATCTCACCTACGACAGCACCGAACCCCGACAGCAGATCTACCACAAACTCTGTCCCAAGGGTGACACCCTGAACGTATGGGTAGGAACCAAAGGATGCGACTCGATAGCCTTGTTGCTGAAAGATACCACAGGCCTCAACGACACCCTGCGCATGCAATTACGCAAGCCAACAAGCGGCAAAGGATCCAACCTCAAAAACAAGGGGTCTATGATAAAGCAAGGAAACCCTGTAATAATGAGAAGCATGGTGGCCGCCAAACACCCTTATTTCGACACGCTATGGATAGCTTTCAACAACCCCATTAAGGGCATCGGCGAAGAATGGGCCACCGACTCCACAGCCCTCGACACCGCTGTGCAGGTGCTTACCCTCAGCGACAGTTCCCGATCGCACTGCGGCATCAAGATACTGCACGACTCAACAATGGCGCCAGCCATGGGATTGAAAGCCTTTATAGCCTTCAACGGAAAAGCGGGCGAAAAATACCAATTCAAAGTGCCTGCCGGGCTCTTCTACGACATATGGCTCAACAAGAGCGACTCGCTATCAATCACTACAGAATATACAAAAACGGAGAACTACGGCAACATTGCGTTGACCCTGCTTGCCGACAGCACCCAGCCGGAGGAGGCTTTCCCCCGCCTGATTGTCCAGCTCACCAATGAGAAAGGCGACATGGTGCAACAGCAAATTGTTTCGGAGCCTTGCAAAATTTCGTTCCTGCACCTCAAAGGCGGGAAATACGGCATACGTGCCATTGTCGACAGTGACGGCAACGGGATCTGGACTCCCGGCAACTACTGGCAGCACCGCCAACCCGAGAAAATACTCCTTTTCGAAAAGACCCTCGAGCTCCGCGAAAACTGGGACATGGAAGAGAAATGGACCATCAATGGGATTTAGAGATAACGGCCAAGAAGCACAAAAACCAATAATTCCATCGACTTCACAAGACCCATAAACCCCCAAAAAGCACTCCTCGCGATGCAAAAGAAACTACTTGCCGGCCTGTTTTGGATTCTGCTGCTGAACCTCATCATCAAGCCCTTCTGGATTCTGGGCATTGAAACGGGGGTGCAGAATGCCGTGGGGCCTGACGAGTATGGCTTTTATTTCACTATCTTCAACCTCTCCTATATCTTCAATATTCTGCTTGATCTGGGGGTTACCAACTTCAACACGCGCAACATAGCCTGTCATCCCAAACTGATTGACAAGCACCTGCCCGGTATGCTGGGCATCAAACTGGCTCTGCTGGGGCTTTATGTCGTAATCACTTTTACGGTAGGTCTGCTTTCCGGCTATGACTCACGCCAGTTCCACCTGTTGGCAGTGCTCACATTCAATCAGTTCCTTAACTCCCTTATCCTCTATCTGCGCAGCAACTTTGAAGGGCTGATGCTCTTCAAATGGGACAGCGTCATCAGCATTCTCGACCGCGTGGTGATGATTGTGATCTGTTCCTTGCTGCTGTGGGGGCCGCAGGGGGGTATTACCATCGAGTGGTTTGCCTATGCCCAGAGCATCGCCTACATTGCCACAGCCCTCACGGCACTCATTGTCCTCACCGTCCGCATACGCCGCGAACATAACTCAGTCTTCTCGCTGAAGGCTGTCCACCTGTCGCGCCCCTTTGCCATTGTCATTCTCCGCAAAAGTTTTCCCTTTGCCCTGTTGGTGCTGCTCATGGCTTCTTACAACCGCATCGACCCTTTGCTGCTCTCATGGTTGCACCCTTCGGGTATTCACCAAGCAGGTATCTATGCCGGGGCTTTCCGGCTATTGGATGCCCTGACCATGGTGGCATATCTGGCTTCGGTACCTTTGTTCCCCATCTTTTCGCGCATGACAGCCGAGCATGACATCCAACTCGGCCCCACTACCCGTATGATGACTAACCTTATGTTGGTCTTTTCGATCACTGCCGGAGCTGCTTTCTCGTTCCACAGCGGCCTTTTCATGGAACTCCTATACTACAGTCAAGCCAATATCATTGTCGATGACTATGCCCGTGTATTCCAAATCTTGGTGTGGGGCATCGTGCCAATCTCTATGACCTATGTTTTCGGCACCCTCCTTACTGCAGCCAAACGGCTACGCCAACTCAACCTATTGGCAGCATCGACATTGGTGATCAACATAATAATTAATCTTTTGACCATTCCCCAACACGGCTCGGTAGGCTCGGCGTGGGCTGCCTTGGTGGCACAGTCGTTTATGGCTGTAACCCAAATCGTGCTGGCCATACACACCATGAAACTGCACCCTAACGCGGGCTATTTGTTGCGACTGCTACTCTTTGCCGCCATTGTGGTAACTGCCATGGCGTTGCTGCCCACCATGCCTTGGTGGGGTATCTTGCTGGCTGCAGCCACAACATCCCTTGTGGTTGCCCTCCTTCTGCGCCTTATCGATTTGAAACAAATGCTGCTTATCATCAACACCAAATAACCTCATCACCATGAAGAATAATGCTCTGCCACTCCTGTTTCTCATCCTGTTTTCGTGCATTGGATACCACCAAGCCAACGCACAAATATACATAGGACTGCACGGTGGCGTCACATTGCCACAAGATTTCTATGCCGACTCCCGCATGAGCGACAACGAATGGATGTTCACCCAAGGACACCAACGAAAGGCCGGTGCCGGACGCGGGTGGTCGGCAGGTATTGACGTAAGCTATGCCATGCCTTTCCACACCAACCTCGAAGCCGTTTTTGTGGGCGACTATATGCAGAGCGGCGTGAGCGACGATGTGCAGGAATATTACAAAATCAGCTATGCCCACCGTTTCAGCCAGTGCCCCCGCTACGAAATGAAACTGCCCCGTTTCCGCAACATCCCTCTTCTGCTGGGTGTGCGCTACCGCTTCCCCCTGACCAAAACGATATACCTTTATGGCGAGGCCTTGGGCGGAATTAATCTCCGTTTCATCAGTCCCTGGTCTATTACCTATGCCGATGCCAACTGGCCTTATATCGACAGGGTCGACGACATGCAATACAACAACATGAAACTATACACCTACAGCAACGCCCATACCTATGCCCTGCGTGTGGGGGGTGGATTCATGGTGAAAGATCTGGTGACCATCGGATTCGGCCTCAACCTGTTTGGTCCGGCTCCCCTCACATGGGACCAGGAAGAGACCGTGCGCTACGACATCTATGGCACTGTCAAAGAGAACCGGACTAACAACCATATCGATTACTACGACATCAAACCTGTAATGATAAACGTTTCTGTAGGCTTCCGACTCAAAGCCTTCAGCGGGGCACGGCAGGTGCAGGACTGGTAACCCGTCTCCCCGCCCCGACGACTGCCCTTCTCAGAAATCCCATGTGAAGCCACGGAAAGGATGACTGCGGTCGGCATTTTGTTGCTGCGACAATTCCTGCAGATATTTGATGCGACGCACTCCCCATTTCCACATTCGCACATCGAACCATATCAACACCACAAACAGGACCGACGACACTATTCCTGCCATTCCACCCATGCTTTCGGGAATCATCAGCAGCGAATCGAATGTGCCGTGCAATAACATCGGCACCACAAAAGCAAGTATCAAATACCTGCCACGATGCCGGGCGTCGAATTTGGCCAAAGCCACATAGTAACCCATCATCACTCCGAAGAGGAAATGCCCCGGCACCGAAAGCACAGCCCTTACTGAACCCGTCACCATTGCTTGCTCGAAAGCTTCCTGGGCAAAGACATAGCTTAGATTCTCGAAGCAGGCAAACCCCAATGAGACAAAGCATGCATAGACAATACCATCATAATACTCATCGAACTCACGGCTCTTCCACACCGCCAACAATAACAACAGCAATTTCCATAGCTCCTCACTGCATCCCGCCACAACAAAACCTGTGTAAGCACCACTTACCACCGGGACCGGCGGAGTGAACATAACCAGCATCCGTTCCATTAATGCCGCAGGAATGATAGACAATGCACCAAAGATAAAAGTCTTTAACAACATCCCGAACGGTTCCTTCCCGTATTTGTCGGCTCTGTAAACCACAAACGCCAGTACTATAACCGGCAAAATAGCAATGGTGATAAGATATATATTCATCGTCTCAAACATTTATAACGAAACTCCCGTCGCCCCAGTTCCTCTTTCGGCTTGCAAAAATACGAAAAAAAACTCATTCCACAACTTGCTTTCCTGTTTTTTCCAAAAACTCCAACCATATCCCCCAATCCACCATAAATCAACGTATAGCACCCACAAATCTATAAAAAATATTAAATAACGAAGAAGAATATTAATACTACCAAGTTTTTTGTATCTTTGCAAATTCGCGGGAAAGGTTCTTTTCCGTACAACAAAGTAAATAACAACACATTACATATCTTAATTCAACAAATTTATGGCACGAGAAATAAAATTTAGTTTGGTTTACCGCGACATGTGGCAGTCATCAGGCAAATATCAACCGCGCATGGACCAACTGGTGCAAGTGGCACCCGCCATCGTTAAAATGGGATGCTTTGACCGCATCGAAACCAACGGCGGAGCCTTCGAACAAGTGAACCTCATGTACGGCGAAAACCCCAACAAATCTGTGCGGGCATGGACCAAAGAGTTCAACAAAGCCGGTATACAAACACACATGCTGGAGCGCGCCCTCAACGGATTGCGCATGTACGGTGTCCCCAAGGATGTTCGCCAACTCATGCCTAAAGTAAAGAAAGCACAAGGTGTCGACATCATGCGTTCTTTCTGCGGACTCAACGATGTGCGCAACCTTGAACTCTCTGTCAAATACGCCAAAGAAGCCGGTATGATTAGCCAGGCCGCCCTCAGCATCACCTACTCACCTATCCACACTGTGGAATACTACATGGGTATTGTGGACAAACTGGTGGAATTCGGTGCTGACGAAATAGCCCTGAAAGACATGGCCGGCATTGGCCGTCCCACCATGCTGGGCAAACTGGTTTATCAAATCAAGAAGAAATACCCCCATATCATTGTTCAATATCATGGCCATTCCGGTCCCGGCTTTGCTATGGCTTCGATACTTGAAGTAGCCCGTGCCGGTGCCGATGTCATCGACACTGCCATGGAACCTCTGGCATGGGGTATGGTGCATCCTGGCATCATCGGTGTGCAGGCCATGCTCAAGGAAGACGGTTTCTTAGTAAAAGACATCAACATGAGTGCCTACATGGAGACTCGCGCCCTTACCCAATCTTTCCTTGACGATTTTCTCGGCCTCTACGTCAACCCTGCCAACCGTATATGCACCTCCATGCTCGTAGGCTGCGGACTGCCCGGCGGCATGATGGGCAGCATGATGAGCGACCTCAAAGGCATGCACAACGCCATTAACATGGCCCTGAAAAAGAACGGCAAACCCGAGGTCACCTTCGACGAACTCACCATCCAACTCTTCCAGGAAGTGGCTTATATCTGGCCCATGCTTGGTTATCCCCCATTGGTGACTCCCTTCAGCCAGTACACCAAAAATATCGCTTTGATGAACATCATGGCTTTGGCTCAAGGGAAACCCCGTTTCTGCCAAATCGACAAAGACAGCTGGAACATGATTCTGGGTCGTGCCGGCAAACTGCCCGGTCCGTTGGCTCCCGAAATCGTCGAACTGGCCAAGAAGAACAATCTGGAATTCTACGACGGAGTGCCACAGGATGCCTATCCCGATGCCCTGCCTGGATATATCAAGGAGATGGAAGAGAACGGCTGGGATCGTGGCGAAGACGATGAAGAACTCTTCGAACTGGCCATGCACGACCGCCAGTACCGCGACTACAAGTCGGGTATTGCCAAAGAACGTTTCGAGAAAGAGGTGGCACAACTGCGTGCTGAAAAGGCTGTTCCTGCCGCCAGCAAAGATGGTGCTGCATCCGAAGGTGTTATTACACTGACACCTAACTACCTCACTGCACGCCACGCCAACGCAATGCCCGTCGTGGCAAGTGAAGACGGACAACTGCTTTGGGAACTTGACTTCAACCGCTCAGTTCCTCCCGCCCCCGGACGCGAATATAAGGAAGGCGATGTATTTTGCATCATCCAAGCCAACTATGCTCTCGTCAATGTCAACATCAACAAGAGCGGCCGTCTTATTGACACCTGCGTCAAGCAAGGCCAGTTTGTGAAGAAAGGCGACGTACTGGGCTGGATGGAATAACACCTATCCCTTTTTTAAAGAAACGATGGACATGCCACTGGCTTGCCCATCGTTTTTAATTTGTTAATTCGTTAGTCTGATTAACGCATTATCACGTTAACGAATTAACGAATTAAAAAATTCTTTGTATCTTTGCAGCAGCAAAATGACAACAATATGAAACGTTTTTACATCCTCTGCACTTCGATGCTCCTTATGTTCACGGCTGTGGCACAGTCGCCTAAACAAAGTACAAACACTTCGCAATGGGTCAACGTGTTTATCGGCACCAACGGCATGGGACACACCTTCCCCGGAGCCTGCTTCCCCTACGGCTTCGTGCAGCTGAGTCCCGATACGGATACAATACCGCACAACATCAACGGGGTATACCAACCACGTGTGTACGACTACTGCGCCGGCTACCAGCACCGCGACAGCAGCATTGTGGGCTTCAGCCACACCCATTTCAGCGGCACAGGACACAGCGACTTGGGCGACATCCTCATCATGCCCTACAGCGGCGAGACCAAGCTCAACCCCGGCACCGCCGACAACCCCGACGGGGGCTACCGCCAGCGTTTCCGCCACGAGACCGAGGTGGCCGCACCGGGCTACTACGCCGTCACGCTGGACGACGACAACATCCGCTGCGAACTGACCGCCACAAAGCGATGCGGTGTGCACCGCTACATCTTCCCCAAGGGGGCGGCACAAAAGATCATCCTCGACCTCAATCATGGCATCTACAACTACGACGGCAAGGTGCTTTGGGCAGAATGCAGGGTGGAGGGTACGCACAGCATCAGCGGTTGGCGCATGACCAGCGGCTGGAACCGCTGCCGCAAGCTATACTTTTATATCCAGTTCAACAAACCCATCAAGCAGTATGGCTACCACGACTTTGCCCCGCTGTCGTATCACGGCTTCTGGAACCGTTTTGACCAAGAGCACAACTTCCCCGAGATGGCAGGACGCAAGCCAGTCTGCTGGTTCGAATTTGAAGACGGCGGAAACGACACTCTTGAGATAATCGTGGGGCTTTCGCCCAACAGCATCGGGGGTGCCAACCGAGCCGTGCAACGCGAAGGGTGCCAGTACTCTCCTACTGCCTCAAGGATACTATTCCGCGACAGGCCGGAGGGCGACACGCTGCTCATCGTCCATCAAGGCGACCCCAAATACCGCAGCCATTTCGACGTAGTGCGTGAGCTGACACGCATCAATTGGAACCGGATGCTGGGACGCATCGAGGCACAGGGACCGGAGGACGCGTTGGCTATGCTCTACACCTCTTACTACCACACTATGATAAACCCCTCCATCTATCAAGATATTGATGAAAAGAACCATAACGGGCATACCCGCTATACTATCTTCTCGCTGTGGGACACTTACCGCGCCCTGCACCCCCTTATCAATCTCACCGATACTGCTATGAGCCGCAACATAGCCTATACGCTCTATGCTCATTACGAAAGAAGCCCCCACCACATGTTGCCCGTATGGAGCCATCACGGAGGCGAGAACTGGTGCATGATAGGCTATCACGGTGTTTCGGTGATGGTGGATGCCGCCGTCAACACGATTCTGCCCGAGCCCAATATCGAGTGGGAACTGGAAACTATGAATGCCATCTTCTCCACCTCCAATAAGGACTACTACGACTTCACCGGCCTATACAAAGAGCTGGGCTATGTGCCTTTCGACAAGAGCCGCAACGGCACCTCCGTCACACTGGAGAATGCATACGAGGACTGGTGTGTTTATTGGGCGATGTCGCGCGGATTGGACTACGAACTGCCCGACGAGCCAGGTTATCCCGACTCGGTGATGGAGAGCTACCGCCAGCGGGCATTGAACTACCGCAACGTCTATAAGGACGGATTTGTCCGCGCCCGCTACTCGGACGGTTCGTGGAAGACCCCCTACTCGTTATTGTCCACCAGTGGCGAAGGCTTGATTGAAGGCAATGCCTGGAACTACAGCTTCTATGTACCGCACGACGTGAACGGCATGATGCAGATGATGGGAGGTGAGAAAGCCTTCGTCCGCAAGCTGGACACCCTCTTCACCATGCATGTGCCAGATGAGTTCTTTGCCGAGACCGAGGATGTCACCCGCGAGGGCATGCTGGGCGGATACGTCCACGGAAACGAGCCTTCCCATCATATCCCTTACCTATACATGTGGACTACCCAGCCGTGGAAGACGCAATACTGGGTACGCGAGGTGATGAACCGCATGTACCGCAACCATATCGACGGCCTCTGTGGCAACGACGACTGCGGGCAGATGTCGGCGTGGTATATCTTTTCCGCCATGGGCTTCTATCCCGTTTGTCCCGCCAGCGGGCAGTACGTCATCGGTGCGCCCTACCTGCCCTATATGAAGGTGCGTATGGGCAGCGGCAAATACCTTGAGATAAAAGCCCCCAAAGTGAGCGACAAGAACCGCTACATCCAGCGCGTACTATGGAACGGCAAGCCCTACGATAAATGCTATGTCACCTACCGCCAGTTGATGGAAGGCGGCACCCTCGAGTTCCAGATGGGTCCCAAGCCTAACAAACGCCTCTTCCAAGCCAAGGACACCAAGCCCTACAGTCTCACTAAATAAGTAGCTGAATGCCATCCACCTACCGTCCTCGCAATCCCGGCCACGACTACTATGGTCGCGGCACCTACCTCATCACGCTGGTGGTGAGCGGCCGTGCTCACCTGCTCTCCCATTTCGTGACCGATTTCGGTCACGAAGCCAGCCACAATCCCGTGGCCGTTATCGGCCACGAATCCCTGTCCCTCACCCCTCTCGGCAAAGAGATACAGCAAGCATGGCAACAAACACCCGCCATACAAGCCACCCATGGTAATCAGGTAGCAGTACACGCCTGTGTCTGCATGCCCGACCACTTCCACGGTGTCATCGAGGTATTAGAACCCATGGCATGGAACTTGGGCGACATCATTCAGGCCTTCAAATCCTTCTGTACAAGCCGTTGGCAACAGTTGCAAGGGCTACCCCCCTCTACTTCTCGACCGATTTCGGTCGAAACCATTGGTAACAATGCCCCAGCATGGCTCCTCCAGAAGATTCGTGACCACCCCGACGAAGGCTCCCTCATCCGCAACCTATCAAAAAAACAGCGACAGGAGTACTATGCTCTTGTGAGCCGACAACAGCAACCCCTCTTCGACGACAACTACGACGACACCGTCTGTCTCGACAACCGTCACCGCAAGGCAATGATAGCCTATGTTAACGATAATCCACGTCGCGCCCTCCTTCGCCGTCGTTTCCCCGATGTCATGCAACGGTGCCTCCATGTGACGATAGGACAACGTGATTACGGTGCCTTCGGCAACCTCTTCCTTCTGCGCTGGGCACGCAAACTACAGGTGCAGTGTCACCGTCGCCATCCCGTCAGCCGTCTGCCCTACGAGACCACCGATGACTATGCTCGCCAACATGACGAATGGATGGCGGCCTTGCTCAACGGGCAGACCGTCCTTGTCACCCCAGGCATCTCGCGTGGCGAACAGCTTATGAAAAATGAATGCTTGGAGAAGGGATACCCTTTGATACACCTGCAAAAAGAGCCCATCGGTCCCTATTGGAAACCCGAACGCCGACGTTTCGAGGCCTGCCTCCAAGGGCATCTGCTGATATTAGCCCCTTGGAATATTGATACGATGGGCGAAGTCTCAGGTGCTCCCGCCGACAGCGACTACAGCCGCTTCCACAACCTCAACATCCTCGCCGCTGAAATCTGCGCCTTCTACGGCGAAGCCAGTATCCAAAAAACATATAATTAGTGACCGTTCTCGGTCACAAATTAAAGAAATGTTGATATACGGCATAACAGCCCTAAAAAAACAAAAATGATAAAAGTCGGCAGAATGACCAACATTTACTTCGTGACCGTTCTCGGTCACGAAGTAAAGATTTGGTCACGAAATAAAGATACTGATTGGATGCCAAAGTTTGAGGATATGAGAAGACTTGTCAATAGAAGCCGGCCTAATGACCGATTAGGGATTATGCTGCCCTGCTGAGATATTTTTTGGTGTTACAGTGTTACGGTGTAACAGTTTGAAAAACGGTATCGCATCCGAAAGGCTCATCATTAAGCCAAACTATCATAGTGCAAGGCATCTTTAAGATGATTTTTTTCATCTCAAATACCCAACCGCACATCAACCCCTCTGTAGAGCCCCTGCAACTCCGCTGTCGGGTCGCTCCTGTAAGCGAAGCTAGAGCGAAGGCACAGCGAACCTACAATCGGATGAAAAGACAAAACCTCCTTCCTTCTTCGATCCATCTTCTTGCCCTCTTCGAAATCATTACTATACTCCTGGATTTTATATAAAAATCGGGAATACACTTACCAACTTTGTAGGTTATATGTATAAGAGATATTACGTCCTTGATTTCCTGAAGATGTTCTGGAACTGTGAAATATTATAGCTCACACGTGCCGTGCGAACTATATTTTGCTGTTTTAAATAATATTCGTATCTTTGCAAATTAAAATAATTTTATATGACCAACAAGGAACCCGGATATGTTTACATATTGACTAACCCCAGTTTTCGTGAGGATTGGGTGAAGATTGGCAAGAGCAGCCGCCCTGTTGATGTACGGAGCAAAGAGCTGGATAATACAGCGGTACCTCTGCCATTCGAGATATTTGCCACGATAAAAACGGTGAAATTCAACGAGGTGGAGAAATTGGTACATAAAACCATCGACCGCCTCACCGACTTGCGTATCCGTCAGAATCGCGAGTTTTTCAATGTACCCCCGCAGATGGCACTCGACATCTTCCGCGATATTGCCAGTACGATAGACGATGCCGAGGTGACGCTTTACGAAGACAACAAGCCGATAGTGGAGAGTGAGTGTAGGGAAACACCTAAGCGTGAAGTGAAACGTCCAAGGTTCAAGTTCTCCATGTGTGGTATCAAAATTGGCGAGCATGTCACATTTGACCCAACAGGTCTTATCGTAAAGGTGGCCTCCGACGATAGTATTGAGTACGAAAGCCGCATCTATAAACTCTCACCTTTTGTCGGCACATTTATGCCAGAAGAACATCGCAACACCTCCGGTGCCTATCAAGGTGCCAAGTATTTCTCATACAATGGGAAGGTGCTGGATGAGATAAGGAAAGAGAAAGAAGCAATAGATCTATCTAAATGATAATGTGATGAAGAAAAACAATTGGATATATTATACGGTTGGTGTGGCCTCACTCCCCATCTTAATAAGAGCTCTTATCTTTCTCTTATTAAACGACAAAGGAGGTTCTTCGTTTTATAATGTTGTTGATATAATATTTTTTAGCCTAACTCTTAATTTATCAAATGTATACGAATTAAACACCCTAAAAACAAGACAATCCCGAAACAAAAAGGACATTCCATTTGATGATAAAAACAGAGAACGCTTCTTTGCCTGGTCATTATTTATTATTATAATTCTTGGTGTATTGTTGGGTTTCTCTTACATGCCCCCAATAGGCACCCCAGTCTTTAACACCCTTACCCTACTCATAGTTACTATTATAATTGCCTCAGTTTCATTATTTCTAAACGGATATGTCGTCAACAAAATAAGCAAAATCAATAATATATGAAAACTGTAGATTATTTGCTAATACTTGCAACAATAATTGTTTCTGCCATTGGCGTTTTTTGGGGAATAAAAACACTAAAAGACGAAAGAGAAAAAAATATTGATGATTTTATTAAGCAAAGAAAGAATAACGAAATAAACTATAATCATGGAAAAGAAAATTAAATCATTTATATACCTGGATGAGGAAAAGATGTATTCTATCTCATCCCAATTGTTTGAAGGACTAACCGAATACATCCTTTCAGACAACAAAGAATCCTTGGCACATAATGACACCCAAAAAGGTTCTTTTGCAAGTGGCCGGGTAATGGGTGAGATATTGACACATCAACACGGGTCATCAGAAAAGCGTTTTTTGCATGATTATGCATATAATCTTTTCGAGAAGGAACTAATCGAAAGACAATTGTTAGACATCATTTCTGACAATGAGGATGTTCCAAAATTATCAAACACCCATTTTATTAGAGTGACGGGGAAAGCTTCTTTTTATGATTATTTGGCGTTAAACAATACAATTAAAGAGTTTAATAAGATTGGACAAGCGTTAGGGTATATTCAATATTTTAGTATTGACGGCACTGAACAGAATCAAATCAAGGAAGCTGAAACCCAAACAAAGGATCGAAATCAGAAAAATCAAATCAACAAAGCCAAAAGCCAGATTAATGCTGCTTTTAAAAAATATTTGACCGAAAATAATCTACATATTGATGATACCTTTCTACAAAACCTTACAACAATATATGACTTTGGATACAAAGATCAATTTGAAGTAAGAATACCTTATCCGAACTGCAATATTGAATTTGCTTCAATATTAAACAGGACATTTTTGAAGGAAAATGAAGAGAATTTAATCAGAAAATATTCGAGACAATCCGAAATTGATTTTTCAATAGTTGGATTACTAACACAATGTGGTGAAGACAAAGGTTGTAATGTACAAATTTCACCAGAAGATAATCCCATGAAAAAAGCAAGTATAAATTTACTTAATTCTATTAGTAATGTAGAAAACACCTTTAATGGGAGGTTTTCTAATGAAATTATTATTGATCCAATTGCCATTTATCGAGAGTTTTAATAGTCACATGGAAGACATCATAAAAAAGGAATCGACAAAGGTCTCATTTCGTTTAATGAAGACATGTCTCACATCGCCTATATTCAGCAAAAGAGAGAGCGTAATTACAACGGACCAGAAGAAAAGGTACAGGCAGAAACATTCCTTAGATTGGTTTTTAATTATAACTACCAAGAGAAAAGAATAAAGCAATTTGTACCAGTAACAATGGGTAGAGAAATTAAGGAGGCCGATATTGTGGTCTATTCTGACGATATGTGCTTAAGTCCTTAGAAAATTGTTTCCATTTTACCGACAACTTTATCCGAATCACCTTCCCCACGAGTGTACAAGTTGACCAAAAAGTAGATCAGAAAAGAGTACAGAAAGTGGTCCAGAAAACGACCGCAAACAATGTACAATAAAATACATTTGATTTAAACCGCCAATATGGAATCACAAAATACACACGATAAAAAAGCTATTGACTTCCAAGAGATAGTCATCTATCAGACCGAAGATGGTGCAGTGAAGGTGGATGTACAGATGGCTGATGAAACAGTATGGTTGACTATGGACGGTATGGCCAAACTTTTTAATAAGTCTCGATCCACTATCAACGAGCATATCTTGAACATTTTCGAGGAGGGAGAACTGACACAAGAGGAGTCGGTAAGAAAAATCGGGAATTCCGATTTTTCTACTAAACCCACCAACTACTATAATCTGGATGTTATCATTTCGGTCGGATACAGGGTGAAATCCCTGCGGGGTACCCAATTCCGCAAATGGGCCACAAAGAGGTTGAACGAATATATACGAAAGGGGTTTACCCTTGACGACAACCGTCTGAAGAATCTCGGCGGCGGTGGCTATTGGAAAGAACTACTTGAGCGCATCCGAGACATCCGTTCTTCAGAAAAGGTGTTCTATCGGCAGGTCCTTGACATCTATGCCACAAGCATAGACTATGATCCCAAAGCAGACATTTCCATTGAGTTCTTCAAAAAAGTCCAAAACAAAATACATTACGCTGTTCACGGACAGACAGCAGCAGAAGTTATTGTCAGCCGTGCTGATTCCCAAAAGGAATTCATGGGGCTGACGACATTTGAGGGAGACAGACCTCATCTAAAAGATGCTATTGTGGCAAAGAACTATCTGGATGAAAAAGAGCTGCGTGCAATGGGGCAGATAGTATCAGGATACCTTGACTTTGCAGAGCGTCAAGCGGAGCGACAACAGTCAATGACAATGAAAGATTGGGCTGCACATCTTGATAACATCCTTACAATGAGTGGAGAGAAACTGCTTCAAGGTGCAGGGAAGGTATCGCATCAGAAAGCAATAGAGCATGCGACTAACGAATACACGGAATACCAACAACGCACATTGAGTCAAGTTGAAAAGGATTTCTTAGACAATATTAAACAATTGCCCACAAAAGACTCTGGTGAAGATTAACAAAATTGTTTCCATTTTACCGACAACTTTATCCGAATCACCTTCCCCCGCGAGTGTACAAGTAAACCATGCAAGTGGACCAAAAAGCAGTACGGAGAAAACTACGGAAAAGATTCTAACCACTATAACAACAAATCCTTATATTACACAAAGTGAGCCAGCCAAAGTGTGCGGTATTACTGAGGATAGCATATATTGGAATATTAAGAAATTAAAAGAAGGTGGAATTATTCGCCGTATCGGACCTGACAAAGGTGGACACTGGGAAGTAATAAATAAGGACGTAAACGAATAATTAGAATCTGTAAGAAATGAGTAAGTAGTATGTAAATGAGTATGCATTAAGACATGGGGATAGAATCATGTTACACTGTTAAAACAATGATATTACGGGAATAAACAATTAATAATTCATTACTGAAAACAGAAAGAACGACGTATGACCCCTGAGATTTCCATACGCTTTTATAAGGACTATAAGGTTCGTGCTATTTGGGACGAGGAACACAATCAATGGTGGTTCTCGGTACTTGACGTTGTGGGAGCTATCAACGGACAGGACGACCACGAGAAGAACCGCAACTATTGGAAATACCTCAAGGCCAAATTAAAGAAAGAACAGAGCGAGGTGGTTAGTGACACTACCCAACTGAAACTCGCTGCCGCTGATGGAAAGAGGTATAACACCGATGTAATCAGTCTGCCCGGTGTGGAAAAATTAGCAAAAACAATCCCTAACAGCCAGGCAATGGCTTTCCTCGACTGGTTTAAATACAGCGAAAACACTATTGACGGACAAAGTAGAAAAAAGGCCTACACATTGTGGGAGAGCAATCTCGTATCAAGCCAGAACGTTGGCAAAGTAAAATCACTACAACAAATCCACGCCTACCTCTTCGGTGGTCTCTACGACTTTGCTGGCAAGATACGCACCAAGACAATTGCCAAAGGCAATACCCTGTTTTGTTTGGCGGAGCATTTGCATAACTATCTTAAAACCGTGGAGCAGATGCCTGAAACAACTTTCGACCAGATTGTCGATAAATATGTTGAGATGAATGCTGCTCATCCCTTCATGGAAGGCAATGGCCGCTCGACCCGTATCTGGCTGGATATGATATTAAAGAAACGTCTGAAATTATGTGTGGATTGGAGCAAGATAGACAAGCAAGAATACCTTGATGCTATGATTGCAAGCCACACAGATAGCAGCAAGATACGCATACTGCTGCAACAAGCTCTCACCGACCGCATCGACGACCGTGAAATATTCATGAAAGGCATAGACTACTCCTATTATTACGAGCAAGAGGAATAAACTGTTATACCTGCCCCAATAAATCCCATTCAATAACTTCATAGAACACAAACAACACACAGCAAAAGACAATTTGAAAGAACAGATATAGTAAAAGCACAAAAAAAACGCCAAGATATAACAAATATGCATACCGAGATAGAATACATCACCTATAGAGACAAGATTGCCGCCATTGCAGATGACGAGGAGGTGGGGGAAGTGACTTTCCCAATGACGGGGGAGAACACTTACAACATCAACCACACCTATGTTGACAGCAGGCTACGCGGGCAGGGAATTGCCTCGGAACTGGTGCGTCGCGCAGTGGAGGAGATTGAGCAAAGAGGTGGACACGTCACCGCAACATGCAGCTATGCTTTGCTTTGGTTGGCGCGCAACCGTGGCTACGACATCGGCGACACACCCCTTTCATGCCCTATCAACTAAACTCACATCGGTATCCCGACCAGCTTTTCAGGCAACCTCGAAGTATTAATATCGGACACTGACACTCTTGCCCCCCCAGCGAGGTTTCACTTTTCAATTATCAATTTGTTCCGCATCGTTGCTTTGGCACGGCTCGGATGGTACGCCTTCTGTGCTTTCGGCTGTTTCGGCATTGAGGGCGCGGGTGTTGGCGCGACGAAGCTCGAAGTCGCGACCAAGGTATTTCTCGCGAACATCGGGATCGGCAGCCATCTCCTCAGGGGTACCGTGGTGGAGGACACTGCCTTCGTAGAGCAGATATGCGCGGTCGGTGATGCTGAGGGTTTCGTGGACGTTGTGGTCGGTAATGAGGATGCCGATGTTGCGGTCTTTGAGATGTGCAACGATGTCCTGAATGTCCTGCACGGCGATGGGGTCGACACCAGCAAAGGGTTCGTCGAGGAGGAGGAAGTGGGGGTCGTTGGCCAAGGCGCGTGCTATCTCGGTGCGGCGACGCTCACCACCGGAGAGCTGGATGCCTTTGCTGCGACGTATCTTCTGTAGTCCAAACTCGTCGATAAGCGATTCCAGCTTCTCTTTGCGCTGGGCGGTATCAAGATCCTTGCGAAACTCAAGGATGGACATAATATTGTCCTCTACTGTCATGTGGCGGAAAACGGAGGCTTCCTGAGCCAAGTAGCCCACGCCGAGCTGTGCGCGGCGGTACATGGGCATTTTGGTGATTTCCATGTCGTCGAGAAACACTTTGCCTGAATAGGGTTTAATGATGCCGACTATCATATAGAAAGTGGTAGTTTTGCCAGCACCATTGGGACCGAGCAGCCCTACAATCTCACCTTGGCTCACTTCAACACTTACTTCCTTTACAACAGTGCGTGAGCGGTATATCTTGACTACATTTTCTGTTCGAAGTTGCATATATTGATCAGTTGAATTCGTTATTTCGTTAATGTGTAAATCTGTAAATCGGTTCACACTCAGACATGTTCATCAGATAATTCCTTCACGAAGTATATCATGGAGGTGGAGAACTCCAAGGTAATAGCCTTCGCTATTGGTGACGATGAGCTGTGTGATGCTGTGGGTTCGCATCAGATGAAGTGCATTGACGGCATACTCACTGTCCACAATGGTCTTGGGATTGCGGGTCATGATGTCGGAAGCGGTAAGACAATCGAACGACGTGTTGGCCTTAATCATACGGCGCAAGTCTCCGTCGGTAACAATACCCTCCACAACCATACCGCTTCCGGAAGGCGAAACCACAACAGCACAACCCAATCGGCGCGAGGTCATCTCAAGAATGGTTTCGCGCACAGGGGTGTCGGGAGCGACCTGTGGTTTTTCATTCTGCAAGTAAAGGTCACTGACACGCATATAGAGTTGCTTGCCCAATGCTCCGCCTGGATGGAAACGGGCAAAATCGCGTGCAGTAAAATTGCGACATGCCATAAGAGCTATGGCCAACGCATCGCCCATCACCAATTGTGCCGTGGTGCTGCTGGTGGGAGCCAGATTGTTGGGGCAAGCCTCATGTTCTACTGTGGTATCAAGAACGATGTCGGCCTCGTGGGCAAGAAATGAGTCAGTATTGCCCACAATAGCAATAAGTTTGTTGCCAAAATTCTTGACCAGCGGAATGAGTACTTTGATTTCGGGAGTGTTGCCACTTTTCGACACACAAACCACCACATCGGCAGGCTGAATCATGCCAAGGTCACCATGTATTGCATCGGCGGCATGCATAAAAAGGGCTGGAGTGCCCGTACTGTTGAGAGTGGACACCACCTTCGCCGCAATGTTGGCACTCTTCCCTATGCCTGTCATAATCACACGCCCGGAGGTGCAAAAAATCGTTTCTACTGCTGTCGAGAAACTATTATCAATACGTTTTGCAAGGCCTTCCACTGCCTTTTTTTCTTCTGCAATTACTTCTATTGCAATTCTCTGTATATCCTCTTTAGACTTCAAGGCTAATTTTTTTTTGCCATTTAAAAAAAAAATGCTATCTTTGAAATGCAAAATTACACTTTTTTTTTGGATTATGACAGTTTTGCAGACACAATTAAAGGAAATATTCGGCTTCGATCATTTCAAAGGAGAACAGGAAGCCATCATAAACAGCGTCTTGGAGGGGAGCGACACTTTTGTAATTATGCCCACTGGCGGTGGAAAATCATTATGCTACCAACTCCCCGCCATGATTTGCGAGGGGACTGCCATTGTGGTTTCACCCCTCATCGCCCTCATGAAAAACCAAGTCGACGCTGTTCGTTACACCGCTGGACGGGACTGCGTCGCCCACTTTCTCAACTCGTCGCTCTCCAAAGTACAGACTCGCGAAGTGAAGGACGACTTACTTAAAGGCGGAACCAAACTATTGTATGTAGCACCCGAAACCCTATCGAAAGAGGAGACTGTCGAATTCCTCCAACAACTGCCTATCTCATTCTTTGCTATCGACGAAGCCCACTGCATCTCCGAATGGGGACATGATTTCCGGCCTGAATACCGTCGGCTACGTGCCGCTGTCGACTCCATCAACCCCCGAGTCCCCATACTTGCGCTCACCGCCTCGGCTACTCCCAAAGTGCAGCAAGATATAATTAAAAACTTGCGCATGGAGAATGCACGACTCTTTATTTCTTCGTTCAATCGTCCCAACCTTTATTACGAAGTACGTCCAAAGCCATCCGAGCCTATCGAACTACACAAGGAAATCGTCAAATTTGTCCGCCAAAACGAAGGCAAAAGCGGCATTATATACTGTCTTACCCGTAAAAAAGTGGAAGATCTTGCCGAATTGCTTCAACTCAACGGCATCAAAGCCCTGCCCTACCACGCCGGATTGGACAACAAGGTGCGTGCCGAAAACCAGGATAAATTCCTGATGGAGGAAGTGGATGTCATCGTAGCCACCATCGCCTTTGGTATGGGTATCGACAAACCCGATGTACGCTTCGTCATCCACCACGACATCCCCAAAAGTCTCGAAGGCTATTATCAGGAAACCGGACGTGCCGGACGCGACGGAGGCGAGGGACAGTGCATTGCATTTTACTCCGAACAGGATGTTGAAAAACTATACAAATTCTTCACCGATAAAAACATCACCGAACAGGAGATGGCCAACCAGTTGGTACAAGAAGTGGTCAGCTATGCCGAGTCGTCCGTCTGCCGACGCCTTAACCTCCTACGCTATTTTGGTGAAGACTACAATCAAGAGAACTGCGGCTGTTGCGACAATTGTCTGCATCCCAAACCCCGTGTCCCTGCCCGCGAAGAAATGCAGTATGCCCTTGAGACCATTCTTGCCACCAAACAGGCTTTCAAAACCCAAGACATTGTCGACGTGATGATGGGCAAGAAAAACAGCAACACAAAAATCTACCATCAGGATGAACTTGAACAATGGGGCCAGGGCACCGACCACGATGCTCGTTTCTGGAAAGCCGTACTTCGCCAAGCTCTCTTCGAGAAACTGCTTACCAAAGAGATTGAAACCTACGGTGTGCTTAAACTTACCCCGGCAGGACACCGATTTATCAAAAAGCCCTACGACATCACTGTAGCCTGTGACCACGATTACAGCCAAAACGCTCCCGACGACGATATATCCGCTCCCACAGGCACCGCAGCCGTAGGTGACGAGGCTCTCTACGCCCAACTCAAAAGCCTTCTCCGCAACATGGCTCGACGCCAAAAACTCCCCTTACACGTCATTTTCGAAGACCGTTCACTCAACGATATGACCATCCAATATCCCTGTACGGTTGAAGAACTTAGCCGTTGCGTGGGAGTCGGCATCGCCAAAGCTCAGAAATACGGGCCTCCTTTTGTCGACCTAATCAAAACCTATGTCGAAGAAAACGACATTGAAAGACCTCAGGACATTGTTGTCCACTCTGCTGCTCGTCGCTCGGAAAACAAAATATACATCATTCAAGCCATCGACCGCCGCAAATCGCTTGACGATATTGCTAAAGGCAAAGGTCTCACTCTCGACGAACTCATGGCCGAAATCGAACGCATCATCTCTTCCGGCACCAAACTCAACATCGACTATTATATTGACGAGAACATCGAGGCTGAGCATCAAGAGGTGCTACTTGACTATTGGCGCGAGTCGGAGAATGTCAATATGGAGGAAGCCCTCCAAGAAGCCTACGAGGAGTTTGAGGATGACGAAGACTACACTCCAGAGGAAATCCGATTGATGCGCATCAAATTCATGTCAGACTACGGTCACTAATTTTGAATGCCTGAATGCCCTAATACGTTAATTTGTAAATCTAATTAACACATTCCAACGTTAACACATTAAAAATATGATAACTCCAGGAATAAAAAACCAACTGCGACAAACGGTCACCAACCAGATGACAGCCGACCGTGTAGGTAGCGGTCTCGCACAGGTGTTTGCCACTCCTATGATGATAGCCCTGATGGAACAGACCTGCGCTGAGAGCGTAGCACCGCTGTTGCCCGAAGGCCAAAGCACTGTGGGCACACATATCAATGTCAGCCATTGTTCCGCTACCCCCATCGGCATGGAGGTATGGTGCGACAGCGAACTGATAGAAGTCGACCGCCGACGGCTCGTTTTCAATGTTAAAGCTTATGACGCTTACGGTCTCATTGGAGAAGGGGGACATGAGCGTTTTATCGTGGACAATGCCAAATTCCAAGCCAACACCGAGAGCAAAGCGAAACAAACATCCCCATGATCCAGCATCCGCGTCTCATTCGGCGTATCGCTGATGATAAGGAGGAGCGAAACACCGCTGGTTTTTCTCTTTCCCC